>X285_Short_beaked_Echidna__coassemble_421_pt1 | contig 32075 bp, 30 predicted proteins | sample X285_Short_beaked_Echidna__metabat2_high_PE_005 | metagenome-assembled genome bin X285_Short_beaked_Echidna
ACATAAAATGTCACAATATCGTTACAAAACGAAAATAGCAGAGCTATTAACTCTGCTATTTCTTTGATAATCAACCAAGTGCGGCATAAGGGACTCGAACCCCCACGGACTTCTCCACTAGATCCTAAGTCTAGCGCGGCTACCAATTACGCCAATGCCGCATTCTTCTGAATTGCGATTGCAAAGGTACGACTTTTTTTCTAATCACACAAATTTTTAAGCGATTATTTTTAAAATTTTCTATTCGTCTGAAACAAAAGACTTTATTGGACTACTTTGCAACTCGTTTTATCACCATTTCGCAATGCTGACAGTCGAAATGAAGTTGTAGTCGTTCATTACTCGTCAATAAATACAACTCCTTAGGACGTTTCCCATTATTTTTCTGCGATTTTGCACACCACCCCATAGCATAAGATATACAATGACGAGTACGCATAAGCTCAGCATCGTCTGTTGGCGATATTTCAAAAGCAGGATCTATACTCTTTACTCCGTGTTTAAAATAAAAATCACGAGCAAGATTGTTTGCCACATTAGCAGTACAATCTAAATGCTCAGATGGAAAATTAATATCATACTGCTGCTTTTCATATGGTTTGACTAAAGGTTCGGAGAGATACATATCACTCTTTTTCTTGTCGAACTGAGCTATTAACTCGTCACGCCAACCATTCAGCACCGATGCTTGCACAAACCACGGACAACAAAGACCCGAAATGTCAACACTACGAGCCTCATAAATAGTATTGCCCAATTTTGACAACTGATCGCACCACATCTTAACAGCACGCTCCTCGTTATTAGCCTGTTCAAGACCAGAACCATCAACCACTAATGAATGAAACACTCCATCTTCTTGCGTTATTGTAAAGCGAATATCATCATTTATTTGAGAGACCACTATATCAACAGCTATTTTTCGTTGAGACGATTTGCCATCGAGTATCTTATCAAAGGCGATATCCGAATTGCGATAAAGCATTGTACCTCGTTTAATGTCAGGCATCTTAAATGGTAATAGCCTGCCTTGTTCTACTCGATTTACACGGAAACCTACAAATTCAGATTTATCATTTAAGTAGCAGACACCATCGCCATTAGCAAACGTAGCCTTTGTGTTTACACTCAGAGCATTACGCCACACATCACGCACTGTACCAATGGGTTCGCCCATCGACTTTGGAGTATCAAACGACCATATATTGGGTTGACGGTCGTGAAGAAAATAGTCGGTTGAGCCACGGAAAAATGTCTTTCGTGGGTCAGGCATAAAAAATAGTTTAATTCGACCGAGGGAAGATGCCGTACGCTCTCCATCACTTTCTAAAATAGCATCTAATCGCTGACGATAGTATGCTGTGATATTCTTCACATAATGTTCGTCTTTCAATCGCCCCTCAATCTTAAATGAAGATATGCCAGCAGCTATCATTTCACTAAGAGAAGCCGAAGCATCGAAATCTTTGAGCGATAGTAGATGTTTGTTCTTGGCATACTCACGCCCCTCACCATCAACCAGGGTATAAGGTAAGCGACACATCTGCGCACATTCTCCACGATTGGCACTACGTCCTTTTATAGCCTGACTTAGATAGCAACGACCACTATAACTAACACACAAAGCGCCATGCACAAAAGCCTCAAGAGCCACATTAGTCTGCCCTGCTATTTGTCGTATAGTATCTAATGTGGTTTCACGAGCAAGCACTACTTGCTGAAAACCCACACTTTCAAGAAATTGCACCTTTTCTATTGAACGATTGTCGCATTGAGTACTAGCATGAAGTGCTATTGGTGGAATTTCCATTTGCAAAAGAGCCATATCTTGTACAATAAGGGCATCGACACCTATATTGTATAACTCAATTACCTGACAACGAGCCGCTTCTAACTCATCGTCTCGCAGTATAGTGTTCATAGTAACATACACACGAGCATTGTAACGATGTGCATACGACACCAATTCTTCAATACTTTTCAAACTATTGCCAGCCGATGCTCTTGCACCAAATCTATCAGGACCAATATACACAGCATCGGCACCATAATTAATTGCAGCTATACCCACCTCACGATTTTTGGCAGGCGAAAGAAGTTCTATCTTCGGATTTCTAATCATCTTAGTCTATTTATCAATATTATCCCAACACTTCATCACACCTAAAGAGTCGTATATTAGAATGACATCTAATTCGGGTTGTTCTGTTAATAGCACACGAGCTGAGTCTAAGCCCAACACCATACACGCTGTAGCCCAAGCATCGGCAGTCATACAATTATCGGCTATAATGGTAGCACTCAGAAGAGTATGCTGTACTGGACGACCAGTTTTAGGATCTATGGTATGAGAATAACGTTTGCCTTCTTGCTCGTAAAAGTTGCGATAATTACCACTTGTTGCCATAGCTCTATCTGTCAATTCACACACACGATACACCTCACTCACTACCGACAGCGAATCGTCAATCGGTTTGTTTACCCCTATTCGCCAATGTTCGTTCTTCGGATTTAGTCCACACACAGCAACCTCTCCTCCAATTTCCACACAAGCATCGGTACAACCGTTTGCTTTCAAAGTATCAAGAACCACATCACATGCAAACCCTTTAGCAATGGCACTCGCATCAAGACTAACACCATCTCGAAGAAGAGTAACACAACCATCCGTCACATCGACATATTGATAGCCAACAACCATCAATGCACTATCTACCTGTTCGGCAGTTACATTCGATCTGTTTTTCAATCCAAAACCCCACAAATCAACAAGCGGAGCTACTGTCATATCAAAAGCACCAGCAGTTGCTTCGCTTATAGCCATACCCTTAGAAACTACATAGTTAAATGCCACATCATCGCAACCAACCATTTCTCCACTATTAAAGCGAGCAATAGTACTCTCATTATTAAACATTGATAATGAACCATCTACAACAGCCAAAGCTCTTGTAATAGCATCGTCAAGCTGAATGCCATCTTTATTGGAATAAGTAACGTGATATATAGTGCCAAACACAACACCTTCAGAGCGAAGATACTCTTTCTTATCGTCAGATGTCGATGTTTTTTTTCCTATAAAATCATATAGCAAAAATGCACCTGCTACGCAAAATAGCAATAGCGCAATGACAGTTCGCCTTTTCATAATATTCGATTTGTTAGATACCAGTTAATAATATACAAAGGTAATACTTTTTTCAAGACGAAAGACTTCCTAACCAACTATTTTATCACAAAATAATGGCAACATAGAAAAATCCCAAGCAGATTTCACAATCGGCTTGGGACAAGAGGTTATCAATTTAATCAGTTTTGTATAACGTCTTTTTTCGGTATCGTTGAATTAGAGTTTAACTATGCGAGCAGCAGTTTCGCCTACACGAACAACGTATACTCCTGCGATAAGGTGAGAAAGGTTAATTTGTCCACCAATAATTGTTGCCGAAGTAACTACTTGACCTTGAAGATTGTAAACAACAGCAGTAAGTCCATCCTCTGCAGTTATATGAACTAAATCACGTACTGGATTTGGATATAACGATAAGGTATAAGCTTCAACCTTGTCGCATCCGGTTGTTCCTCCTCCCTCTTCGCTCGAACGCACTGTACGCAAGCCATCAAGAGCAAAATAGGTTGGAGTATTTGGTCCAAAATCGCCACTATCTGACGACTCCATAGTAAAATAAATGCCACTGACATTGCCCAATCCGCTAAGATCCATCCATTGCCAATCGGTCTGTACATAACGATTTTCAGTAGCAGCATCACGATAGTCAATAAAATAATGCACCACACTCTGTCCGTTATCGTTTCCGTCAGCATCCAATCCGTGAGCTACAATCGAAAGTGTATCGCCTTTAGCGAAAGGACGAGCGGGATAAGCTCCGAATAGAGCATTGTTTATCATATAATTGGCAGGGCATACCCACGCTCCAAGCATTTCACGAGGCTCGGTTGCCAAATCTACCTGACAAGAGTGTGAGCCTATCATCTCCTGATACCACGAGAAATAACCCATAAGATATGGAGCATCAGCTTCGGTAACACCGCCACCAGCAGTACAGCTAAATTGACGCAAATAGTTGCTTGTATTAAAGTAATCAGTTTCTTGTTGACGGCTAACAGTGAAACCTTCCCACGACATACCATCGTAGGTCTGACCCGAAGGAAGATGGTAAGCTACAAAATTGTTATCCAAAAGCATTGAGTAGCTTTCTCCCTCATCGTAAGTCTTATCCCAAATGCTATCGGCACGATACTCTACTGCACCGCCAACTACATCGGTCAAGTTATTAGCCAACAGCGTATCTACAATATTATTCTCCATATCTACAACTGGCAATACATTTATGCGAATTGCAGGGAGCTTAGATAATGTGGCATATTGAGTTGGAGCAGCTGGACCGCCTATAAGTTTGCCATCATGTTCTTTTTCTGTACCTATAGGTTGTCCATACCACGATGCACGAACCACACCATCGTGGAAGAAGTATTCGCCCTGATCGGAAAGACGCATTCCCATAGTATTGAACTCGTTGAGGAAGTATTGATTGACGTTGACGTTGGTCTTTACTGAGTCAGTTTTATTAACCAAATAACGCACTTTTGGAGACTCGGAACCCCACATTGGACTTTCCATACAGGGGTTATAATATGAAGCCAGTTTATAAATAGGAGGCACAATACCAGTTAGAGAAATCTGCACCGAGTCGCCAGCATATATTGGACTATCGGGAGTAGAGATGTTTGCCACATTAACCCTTACACGGCGAGCATCAATAACCTTTGCCCAATGTTTTGTGCCAATGGTATTAGTCGCCTCTATTTCTATGATGTTTGCACGATTACGAAGCAGTGCATTATACGAGCCATCACTGTTAGCTTTTATCTCTTCACCATTGCAATAGGCTTTAAGGGTAGCATTGGCAGTAGCTGTAGCAGTAAAATGTAAGTCGAAGCCTACGCCTGTGGTATAATAGTATGTGTCATACGATGTTGCAACAATGTTAGTTGCAATATCTATACCATGTTCTATGGCACTATCTACCACGTTGACAACTAAATAAGTCTTGTTGATAGGCGAAATAGCATCATAAACCTTATCATTAGCATTCATAGCTTTATAACCCACCTCGAATATGGTTTTACCAAGAGTATTGGCAGTAATAATACCAGTGGTAGCATCTACCAACACACTGCTTCCCTCTATCACCTCGTATGTAAACTCGGGAAGAAAGATTTCGTTGTTTGTAATAGGGTTGTCCACCACTTCGGGCAAACGGCGAGCCACAATTTTGTAGGTTGAACCCACTTGCATTTCACGATAGTCGGTATTAAGCATAATATCGTTTGTGAAATCAGTTGGTACTTCGTTGCTCTCAAACGGAGTAGCAAATGTTGATGCACTGACTATCAGCGACACGAGTGCGAGTAATGTTTTACGCATAATTGTTTTTTTAGATTGATTTTATTTTATGATTTTAATGATTTGACTATCAGCAATACAAACGTATACTCCTGATTGAAGAGATGAGAAATATATAACATCAACATTGCTATATGTAGCTATAATTTGTCCTCCAATTGTGGCAATAACGGCATTCGACACTGATGCGCCAAAACGAATACATTGCGAGCGATAATCTACAAAGTAGTTATTAGTTTTTATAACCTCTACGCCTGAAGGAATTACTTCACGGACAGCTTCGATACCCGATATTTCGGTTGAACATTCGCCAATAGTACTACCGTTAACTTTGTTTATACCTGTATGGATTTTTACAAAGTCGATACTTTCGAGATTAGCAGCCTGCCCCTCTGCATCGTTCGCCCACTCCATTTTGAATGAGCAACCCTCAATGTCGGCATTAGCTAAATTGTCGGCATATCCCCACTCGTATGAATGTAGATGCCACAGCGAGCCATCGCCATTTACATCGTTGGCATTGTCGGGGAGAAGTGTTCCCTCGTAAACTAAAGAGTCAGCTGCAAGCCATAGTGGGTAATAACTCTGTTTGTGAAAGGCGTTTTTGGGTATAAAACCAGTAGCACCATAGTTGTCTCGCCAACTAATATACTCTGCAACAGAAGTAGTGGCGTCATCGTCTGCCTTGGTAGGGCGATAATAAATTATCTTATATGGACGAGTGCTTCGTTCAGCTTCAGAGCCATAAAGTTCGTACCAAGGGTCATCTGGGAGACCATTGTTGTTAACATCTGCCGACACCCACACCACACCCGGCTCGCTACTATTTGTATAAGCATTGCCAAAAATGCGAAAGTCATAGTCATCGGCAACTTCGTTAGTGATGGGGCGGTCGAACTTAGCTATAACATAGCCGCCAAAGCCACCCAAACTAACCAGCGAGCCACGCTCTATCATAGTATTTGCAGCCTGTGCCATCGAAACACTATCGGCGTCGGCAGTAGCTTTTGGCATAGTATTTACAAACTGCCCTGGTGCAGGCTGGTAAGCTACAATGGTAACATTGTTAGCTAAAGTCGACAGACTAAGCAACAGGCTAAAGAGTAAATAAAATTTCTTCATATCGATAATTATTAGTCGTTTACAAAATGTTGTAACATTAAAGTGCTATCACGTGATTAGGGTTAAGACCTATCTCGTTTATGCGATAACGGAGTATTCCATTGCGATCGAAACATAGCACATCGCCCCAAAGTACAAAGTCGTATGCTTCACATATATATACATTACCAGTGCGGGCATCAATGTCTATACCGAAAGGGGTATGAAGTTCAGTACCATCAGCTATAAAGTTATCATTCACAACACGTTCAGTTAAGCAGTCGAAAGTCTTAATCCATTGCGCCTGAGAGGTAAAATCGTATGAGTACATATAGGCTATATCGTTGACAATCTTTAGACTTAGAGGGTGTAGACCTTCAAAAGTACGCATCACCTCGTCTATTTCGGTATCTATTTTATGAAAAGCGTAAGTGGAACTCGCTGTATTTTCATAATCGCCACGAGTAACAACATACACATCGCCCTCCGAGTCCGAAGCAATTGCGCCTGGATTTACACCCACCTCTATACGTTTTATTTCGGTAAAGGAGCGTAGGTCAACAACCGAAACTGTAGTGTCGTAGTTTGGTTTGTCAAGTCCTCCAGAATTGCTAACATATAGTTTACCATTAGCCACAGCAATATTGTCGGGATTACGACCGCAGCGTACCCAACCCGTTATTTCCAAAGTATTCAAATTGAGTCGAGCCACCATTCCATCGAAACACGATACGTAGGCATTGTCTTCGTAAAACTCTATAAAACGTGGTTGACGAGCTCGTCCATCTTCGTTGAAAAATGGTATCTGCTTAACCGAAACAAACGTAGCGGTATCTATTATTTCCAGTTGGCTCGACACATTAACAATAACAAAAAGGCGGTCTCCATAGAGTTTCATATCGTTAGCAGTATCGCCAAGACCGCGACCATTTTTTTCCTTAAAAATATTGTAGTCTATTGTGTTAGAGGGGGCATCGTAGTAAGCCAATGTACTATTGTTCATATTAAAAAGCCCCTCGCAAAGCACTGCCACACGATAATTGGCAGTAGTGTCAATATCAATCACAGGACGCTCCACATCGTACATATCATCGCACGAAGTAAATAGCAAGCATAAAAAAAGTATATATATTGTGTGTCGTTGCATACGTTTATAGGAGGTTAAAATTTCCAACATACTGTGGCACGCCAACTGCGTCCTGGCATTGGGAAGTAGCGTACAACGGTATAGTTTTTATTTGTAAGGTTGAGACATTCGACATTTGCCGATAGGCGATGGTTACGTATTTTCCATTCGTGGTTGAGCGACAGACTATGGTCGTAATACCCCGGCACTCGGTTTTCGGCATAGTTTTGATTAACCGCATAACGATGCCCACTCCACACAAGCGAATAGCTTAGTGTAAACCATGTTGTGGCAAGTGAGGCATTGGCTGCGCCCGATATGCGTGGAGTATATGGTATCTGATGACGATAGTCGCGTGACGAGGGGTCGGTTACATTAAGCGCACGATTATATGTATACGATGCTCCAAGATGTATAGTAACATCTTTATGTGGCGCAATACTAATTTCTCCATTAACATCTACGCCTGTAATGCTTACTCGACCATAATTGAGCATAGTCCACGTATAAATATTCTTTGTTGGGTACGAGACAATTTTATTTTCAACCGAATTGTGGTAAGCATCTACTGTCAACGAGAAAAGAGGCACGTATTTGGTAATTCGTGTTTGATACGTTATGCCAACATTGTATTGATTGGTATTCTCAGGCTTCAAATTACGGTTACCCACACGTCCATAGTAGAGGTCGTTGAATGTAGGCAAGCGAAAAATGTTTTTATAAAAAACACGGAAACGGAGGTTAACCTCGCTGAAAGGGCGGAACGATGCACTTATGTATGGACTTGGACGGAAATGGTCGTCGGCAGCCGTGCCTACTTTAGTAACATCTTTTACAGCTGTCAAAAGAAGTGATGCTGTTGCTGTTACCCACTCGTTTACATATTTACAAGCCACCGAAGTAAGCCACAAGTAACGCATAGGGCGAGCAAACTCTACTAAGTCGGCAGACAATGTGCTGATAGAGCCATCGGTAGAGAGCGACAAGGTAAGATTATCGATAGGACGATACAGACCCGATAAACTGAGATAGTACTCGTGCTGATGGTAGAGGTTTTCGTCTTTCCCTGACGAACTAAGATATTCGGGGTCGAGGTAACGAGTATAAGAGTAGTTGTACTTGGCATTGAGTTGCACAGCCCATTTACGCCCCAACGTTCGGCGATAATGCCCCTGCACAAAAGCATTTTGGTCCCAAAGCCGCTGACTGCTAAAATTGGCTGTATTGTAGAATATTGTAGCTCCTGGCAATCCTCGCTGCGAATAGTAGTAGTAAGCTTTGAGCGAGCCATTCTGCACAGAGTCCTGTCCAAAGAGTGTCATTTCGGTACGGAGATTTTTTACATCGGTATTCTGTCGGCGTTCGAGCGAAGTGCTATCACCCTCAGCATCACCATAGTGCAGTACGTAAGGGTAGCGACCATTTGCACTCATCCATTCGGCAGATCCTGTGAGTGCCAAGCATTTCGATAGTCGTCCCTCTAAATAGAGTGCAGGGTTAAGCAATCCAAAACTTCCACCTTTCATACTTAGTTGTCCTCGGAAAGGACGAGCTGTAAATTCGGGACGTTTAGAGCGAATATTAAGCACTGCAGCAGAGGCAAAGAGTCGTGCAGGTTGGAAAATGTCATCGCCCTGACCATTGGCAAGCGATAGCATATCTACATTATCGAGCGAGAAACGTCCTATATCTATCTGCCCATTCTGACTATCGTTAATGGTCACACCATCGTAACTCACCGCAGTATGCGCTGCGCCAAGACTACGCACCGACACCGTTTTCAAGCCGCCTATACCGCCATAATCCTTAACCGTTACACCGCTAAAATGTTTTATGGCATCGGACACTTGCAAGGCATTCATATCCTTTATTTTGTCGGCAGATATAGTTTGCAAAGGAGCAGTAGCACGAGACGATGCCTTGCTACGAGTTGCAACAACTACCACCTCGTCAAGACGAGTGGTATCTGCTAAGGTAGTTTTTCGTTTTTGGGTAGCGGTATCGTTCTCTATTTGGTTTTCGTTGTACTGCAAAGCATACGTCAAGCCAGTATTAAGCATTAAGCCCAACAGCACGACAACGACCTTACAAAAGTCAGAAAACGAAGAGTAATACATACTGAAATAAGAGTTACGCTCAGTTCTTTTCCACGAGAACTATAGAAAACGTTATACACAACTACCGCATATTCTATTAGCGGCAATTACAAGTATGGCAGGTTTTCTGACTTATCCTTCCTCTTTTTCCTTCCCAACACCGAGAGAAACCTTTGGGGTTTGCGCCTCACGTCAGTGGATTTTCGTTAAAGAGGATATGCTTTTTCAATTACTTAATTGTAACATCGACAAGCATTTACGGACTTACAGCAGCGGGACTGTTCGGGATTTACACCCGATTCCCTCGAAGTTGCACACCAAGTGCAATCCATACTGGGTACAAAGGTACGATATTATTTTCAATAGCACGCTACAATTGTCGAAAATTATTTTCTCGTCTCTCGCTTTCAGATTATTTTTGTACCTTTGCAAATCAATAACAAAATTAAATAACAATACGACAATTACAACAAACCAAACAATGATAAACGGAAAGAAAATAGTGGTGGTGATGCCTGCCTACAATGCTGAAAAGACACTCGAACAGACTTACAACGAAATACCAATGGATATAGTGGACGAGGTAATACTTACCGACGACTGCTCACGTGATAACACCGTTGAGGAAGCTCGCCGCCTCGGCATTAACGAGGTCTTAGTTCACGAGAAAAACAAGGGCTATGGCGGAAACCAAAAAACTTGCTACAACCGTGCTTTAGAACTTGAAGCAGATATTGTTATAATGGTTCACCCCGACTACCAATACACCCCTCGCCTTGTTCACTCAATGGCTTATATGATAGCTAACGATGTGTATCCTGTTGCCTTTGCCTCTCGTATACTTGGCAAAGGAGCAAGAAAAGGAGGTATGCCTTGGATAAAATATGTAGCTAATCGTTGCTTAACTCTTTTTGAAAACATTCTTCTCCACCAAAAACTATCGGAATATCACACGGGCTACCGTGCTTTCTCTGCCGAAGTACTTCGTGCTATTGACTATAACGCTTGCTCAGACGATTTTGTTTTCGACAACGAAACTATAGGACAAATATTTTACTCGGGTTACGAGATAGGCGAAGTTACTTGCCCCACCAAATATTTCGATGATGCTTCATCTATCAATCTCCGCCGCTCGGCTATCTACGGATTAGGTGTAATACGTGTGTCTATAGTTTACCGCCTATGCAAATGGGGCTTGATGAAATCGAAACTTTTCAAAAAGGCTCAATAGAATTAAATTTAATTCGGGTTACCACCCAAACATTCATTGTATAAATTCTTTTCGTATGAAACGCTCTATACTCTATATCTTAGCAACTGCATTTGCCCTCTATGCTGTGTTGATATTCAACTACACTATGGACCCAAAGCTCGACCTCAATGGCGACAATGCCGTCTATATTCAGTTGGCTCGCAGTATGGCTGATGGCAATGGTTATGGCTCAATTTCTGCCGATGGCACATTCACCCCTGCCAACCATTTCCCTCCAGGCTACTCTACAATACTTAGCATTGCCGTTTGGATGGGCATTGATACACTCTTAGGCTTCAAAATTATCAATGCAATATTCTTGATACTTTCAATGGCAGGACTAATATATATTGTATCTTGCATCACACGGCAAACATATATGACCTTTGCCATTGCCACACTCACACTACTCTGCCCTGTGCTAATGCACTTTGCCGGCATAGTTATGAGCGAAATGAGCTATATGTTTTTCACAGTACTGACACTGCTTGCTCTTTATCAATACTCATTGAGGGGGGGGGAGAACGCCACATCACAATGGTCATTTCTTCGCTCGCCATGGTTCTATGTTGCCATTGTAGCAGCAATAATCTCATATCACATACGCTCGGTAGGTGCAGCAGCTATAGCCGCTATCATTATCTTCTTCCTTTTCCGCAAAGAGTGGGTGGCAGCGGCAGGTTCAACAGTGGGAATGGTAGCACTTATGCTTCCTTGGATGATACGCAACAAAATGTGGGGACTTGAGGGACGATACCTTGACACCATAATGGTAGTCAACCCTTGGCGACCAGAAGAGGGCAACATATCATCGTTTAGCGACTTCTTTCACAAAATATTAGTCAACCTCGACGAAACTGTTATCAAAGGCTTTAAGGAGATGCTTTTCCCCTTTATGCAGATTAACTATCAACAAACCTCGTCAATAATAGCTATAATCGGAGGTATTGCGCTAGTAGCCATAATATTTTATGGTGCGTGGCGTATGGGACGACTTCGCTGGGCTATGATGACTTTCTTAGCCGCCAACATAGGACTATTTGCCCTTTGGCATGGAGGTAATGGTAGCCGCTATGTAACGCCTATAGTTCCAATGCTGTACTTCTGCTTTTACACTGGCGTATATGGTCTTGTGCAATTGGCCGTAAAAAACCGAATCAAAGAACACTCGCCTTGGCTCGTAGCACTACTGCTTATGGCACTACCTATGATAGCCCCAATAAAACAGCAACACCAGATAGCCAAACAGCCCTACCCTATTCAATATCAGCAATATTTTGCCATAGCCGAAGAGCTAAACAAACGTCCTGAAACCATAGGCAAAATAGTTTGCTGCCGCAAACCCGAACTATTCAAATTTTATGCGCCACGACTCAACACCGCACGATACCTATATACTACCAATGCCGAAGAGCTATTGGACGACCTCGCTGCTAAAAATGTCGACTTCATAATAGTTGACCAATTGGGCTATAGCTCAACTCCTCGCTATCTGATGCCCGCAGTACAAAAATATAATCACTGCTTTCCCGTAGTGTGGCATCTCGAACAACCCGACACCTATCTTCTCCGCTTCGACCGCAACGCATATTCAATAAAATAACGACCTATGTCACTAAAACAACCCTCATCAAATATATTTATACAACTCGTACGCTACTGCTTGTCGGGAGGTGTAGCATTTGCTGTCGACTTTGGCATAATGATACTACTACGTGAAGTAGCACACCTACCAGAGGTGGTGTCGGGTACAATTAGTTTTGGCATAGGGTTGATAATAACCTATCTACTAAGTATATTGTGGATATTCGACAAGCGTAGAATGAAACGCCAATGGCTCGAATTTCTTACATTTGCTATAATTGGGGCTATTGGTTTAATGCTTACCTATTATCTAATGTCGTTTTTCATTAACCGCTACGCAACACACTATATGGTAGCTAAAATACTCACTACCATAATTGTTACTCTATGGAACTTCATTGCCAAGAAACTCATCCTCTTCAAAAACTAACAATATGAAAACAGACAACACTTTATATATTATATTGACACTCATTGCTATACTTATGACATCCAACAACAACATATCGGCAGCTTCTTATCGTGAGACGACATTAAAATCATCGTCCGACTCACTACCACTCAGTGTGATTGTAGCAACACCCGATAACATCGAATCAGCTGTTGGCATAGTACAAATAGTGCATGGTATGTGCGAGCACAAAGAGCGTTACTTGCCATTTATAGAATTTTTAAACAACAATGGCTACATCTGCATCATTCACGACCATCGTGGGCATGGCAAATCGATACTCTCTACTGACGATTTAGGCTATTTCTACTCGGGCGGCTACCAAGCTATGATTGACGATGCATATCAAGTAGGCTCTATGATACGAGAGCAGTACCCCAACCTGCCATTTTTCCTTTTCGGGCATAGTATGGGTTCTATGGTTGTACGCTCATACGCAAAACGATACGACAATGTACTCTCCGGCTTGATAGTATGTGGTAGTCCAAGTTATAATGCCTCGTCATCTATTGGAGCTAAGATAGCTGCATCTGCGTCACGCCGCTACGGCGACCATTATCGCTCCGAAAAAATAGAGCGTATGGCATTTGGCACATTTAACAAGCGGTTTGCCGATGAAGGGTACTCAAGCGCATGGGTCTGCTCCGACCCCGAAGTGGTACGCACTTACCACGCTGACCCTCTTTGCGGCTACATTTTCACAGCCAATGGCTTTGAAAATCTTTTTCTTCTTATGGGCGATGCCTACCGCAAAAAAGGATGGAAACTCGCCCACAAAGATATGCCTATATGGTTTATCTCTGGTACTGACGACCCATGCCTTGGCACAGAGAAAAAATTTCACAAAGCCGTAAAACGAATGCGAACTGTAGGTTACACCAACGTAACAGCACACCTATACCCCAATATGCGACATGAAATACTTAACGAACGAGGCAAGCAAATGGTGTGGGTAGATGTAGTTAACACTCTCAACCACTGGTGCAAAGACATAAACAAATAAATAAAACTCGCTCGCTATACTTGTAATACCAAACAAGGAGTAAAAAGTGTAGTGATACCATGTCCAATAGAGCGTATCACAGAGCCACTTGATAAGGTAGATTTCGATAAAAAATAGAAATCGAACAAAACATTGACGATACTGACGAGATCTACATTACCTACTTTTGGAGATACAACAACTAAAGGAAGTTTGTAACATCTAATCAAACTACAACAAAACTTAGTATAAACAGAGCGGCAGCAAAAAGGCTTGACATTAGTCTTTTTGTTGCCGCTCTGTTTTTTCAAACCACTAAAAATTAAGCGTATAACTCATATTTTACAGCTTACTCATAGCCTCAACAGTCATACGGTCTACATCTACCACATCGCTACAAGGCTGATACTCAAATGGAACATACTTCATTATCTGATAACGAGCTATCGAGGCATCGTCAGTTGCTAAAAGGTCAAGACGAAGTCCAGAGTCGTTGATATTTATCATCTTTTTCAAACTATCGAAGTTGTGCGCTGCAATAGCACTGTCCAATGCTGTTTGAGTGGCATTGAAGTAGAACGACTGACAACGAATTATTTGATTAGTATCGACAAGGCGCATCTCCTTTTTAGTAAAAAAAAGAGTGATAAGCCCCACGGCTACACCTATAATAGCCATAAATCCAAGAAAGAAAAAGAGCGGTGCTTTGGTGTCGATATTAGCCAATGCTAGTATTACGACAGAAGCCACAGCAATAACAAACGAAACTATAACCTTTATATACATAGATGTTGAGTGTTGGTATTTGATGCGAGACTCGATACTATTTACAAGAGTATCGGATATATTATTGTTTTTCATATTTATGTTCAGTTGTTTGCGCTATCTACTCTCGTATGGGTACAACACGACCATACCGACTGAACAGACAGCAATAGAAATAATAAAAAAAGTAAAGGGAATAGAAATCTGCTGTATGCAAAATTCCAAGAGGGACACTATTTAACATACAATAGTGAGCCACATAGAGAGCGTCAGACCACTAATCGCGCAGATGATGTAGCGCAAAGATGTAATATAGTGTATGACGATGATGTAAAGGAAAAATGTTGGTGCGGATGAATACTGCTACAGACTTGGCTATTTGTGATAGCTGACCGCCAATGGCTGAAAAAATATGAGAAGTAGTGCCATTTGATAACGACTCATCGGCAAACGATATTGCCGAATTTCCTTCACTCGAAAGAAACAAGTCAACACCTGATGTGGTAATTTCGAAATTATCGGGGGTATCAATGCCCTCCGCCAAAATCTTTTCATCTATTACTACACTATGTGTAGCATCGAACCAACACATTGCGCCCCCTGCGGTAAGGCTCACAAGCATTACTATAGCAGCAATAATCAGATGTTGGATTTTAGATTTCATAAATATACCAGTTGGCTACTTCCAATGAGTTTTCAAAAAGGGAAAAAGGTCTTTGAAACCTTATGGCTTCAAAGACCTCTATAGTTTGTTGTCTCACGAGGATTCGAACCTCGACAGACAGAACCAAAAACTGTAGTGCTACCATTACACCATGAGACAAACTAACATTTTGCTTAGTGAAGTGCTATCCCTCAAAAGCGATGCAAAGGTACTGCTTTTTATTGGACCAACCAAACTTTTCTGCAACTTTTTTACTAAACCTTATAAAATTATTGTTTATTAACTGATATTTAATTATATATAAAAGCAACAAGTCAGATAAAACATTCAGAAACTGCTATTTGTTCAGAGTTTTGAGCATCGAAATATGGATAGTTACGGCTACGGCTATCACTAAAAGAAGTATTTTTACCCAAATAGGCTTGATAAATATAATAGAAATACCAATTGCCACCCACAGAAACACTATATTGCAATGTCAATGCTCACTCATATTGGAGTATAGAACCTCGTGTATCGTTGCGTTGGTTAATTGTAGACAATTTGTCGTTTAAGGCTTCGTATGCTTTTACAACGCAGCAAATTCATATGCTCACCACTCAAAACGAGTCGTTACCAATAGATATTTACGTGCCATCGGCCATTGATGTACCACCTATGTATAGTCATCAGGCAGCTACTGGTTTATACTACAATTTGTTGGACTTTGTTGACTTGTCTGTCGAAGGGTATTACAAAACTATGGACAACGTTATAGACTTCCGCAACAATGCTGTGTTTACTTCGGTTGCTGTTTCCAATCTATCGGAGAGTGTACGTATAGGACGAGGATGGGCATACGGCATTGAGGTATTTCCATTTTGCTCGCCCCAAACAGCGCAGTGGAGAACACTTGCTCTCGATTAGTATTTATAACGTTTACAACCAAGCCAACCCTATGTATATGACCTCAATTACCGATGAAACTACTGGCAAATTCAAACTCTACAAAGTTTCGCTTTTCCCAATAATTCCATCACTTAGCTATACTTTCAGATTTTAGGCACGTAAACAAATAATAAAAACAGAACTCAAATTCTATCAAAAAAAAATGAATTTGAGTTCTGTTTTTATTATCTTGCACTGAAAAAAGCTAACACCATTGAGGTACAAAAGAATAAGCGGTTATTTCTTTCTAATACGTTGTATAAGTTTTGAACTCCACACCGCTACCAATGCAAACAAAAAACGTGGCACAATGAGCCAATACCACCCAACTCCAAGCATTGCAAAAATAGTAGTATCCTCAAGCAGAGAGTGATTTAGTGCAATATGACGGTTTACGTGTCGCAACTCGTCAATATCGGTATCGCCAGCCTCTACCTCTTGTGCCATAATTCCAGCCCCGTATGTTAAGCCCACAATATTGGCAATTAGCCAAAGAAAAGAGCTTTCCGGCTGCAAACCGCATAATTTCATAAAGGGGGATAGAGGACGAGATATAATTTTCAACACTCCATGACGTTTCAAATAGTCTTGAAGCAACATAAGCAATGCTATAATCACAATAAGTTTTAAGCATAACGACAGAGTAGACACAGCCCACGAACGAAGAGCATCGCCCAATGTTACAATCTCTCCCACAGTTTGTGTAATATTAGGCATCTGCGCGGCTAACGATTGTGGAAGTATCAGGCTAAGCAAAAAACCGCCGAAAAGACTAAACCCAATACGCAAGCCGAGCGACTGATAAAGTGGCAATCCGCACTTTTTCTGCACAGCACACTCAACAGGCAAGTTGTGAGCCAAAAGGCACATCAATGCCAATATCGACACCTCACGAAGATTAAGAGCCAACGACCCCATTGCCGCTATTGCTACATATAAAGGCAAAAAAAGACTGGTTATGTATGCCACAGCAGCACGTCCCGGCAAACCTATAAGCTGCATCACAGGCTCGGTATATACCGATATAAATGGTATAACACCATAAAAATCCGATAACGACACTATAAAAGATGTGGGTAGCACTATACGTATCACCCACCAAGCCGTTTTCAATGCCTTACGCAAAACAGCAATATATGGTTTTTCTTGACTATCTTCAACTTGATTATCCATAATACCTTCACCAAAAATTGAGAGTGCAAAATTACAAAAAAAGCCACTCACTTCACCATAGAAAATAAACAAAAAAAATATTTTGTACTATGCCCACTTATTTGTAATTTTGCAAGTTAAATAGAAGACGTGTGCCGTGGGGTAAAAACGGAAGCTATACAAGAATGAAAAATACAATATCAAATATCAAAATCCACAATGAAAAAAACCATTTTAACCATTGCCACTGCAGTTATGATGTTAGCATGCACGCAAAAAGCCGAACGTGAAAATCCGTTCTTCAGCGAATGGACTACTCCAGAGGGTGTGCCTCCATTTGAACAAATCCAACCAACGGACTACCTTCCAGCTTTTGAAGAGGGTATCCGTCAGCAACAAGCCGAAATCAAAGCCATTATCGACAATCCCGAAGCTCCAACTTTCGAGAACACATTGGCAGCCCTCGACCGCTCTGGTCGTCTATTAGACAAAGTATCGCTTGTTTTCTTCAACATCACCGAAAGCGATGGTAACGATGAATTGAATGCCGTAATGGAACAGGTACTTCCTATCGTTAGCGAACATAGCGACAACATCTTTATGGATGCTGCACTTTACGAACGTGTTAAGGCTGTGTACGATGCAAAAGATAGTCAAGATTACACTACCGAACAACTTATGCTTCTTGAAAAAGTAAATACTGCATTTGTTCGCAATGGTATAGCTCTTCCTGCAGAAAAGCAAGCTCGTATGCGCGAAATAAACGCAGAGTTATCTATGCTTCAACAAAAATTTGGCAATAATATGCTTGCCGAAACCAACGCATTTGTATTGGTACTCGAAAACAAAGAAGACCTTGCAGGTCTGCCCGAAAGCGTAATTGCCGAGGCTGCTGCTCGTGCTACCACCGAGGGACACGAAGGCAAATGGGCTATCGGTCTTCAAAATCCAAGCCGCATACCTTTCCTACAAAACAGCACTCGCCGCGACCTTCGCGAAAAAGTGTACAAAGGTTACATAAATCGTGGTGCAAATGGCAACGAGAACGACAACCGCGAAATAGTAATGCAACTTATCCGTCTTCGCATAGAGAAAGCCAACTTACTTGGTTATGAATCGGCTGCCGACTTTATTCTCGATGACACTATGGCAAAAACTTCAGAAACTGTAAACAAATTCTTACTTGACATTTTCGCAGCTGCCAACAACAAAGCCAAAGAAGAACTTGCCGAAATGCAAGCTATCGCCGATCGTGAGGGCAATGGCGTGAAAATCGAAGCATGGGACTGGGACTTCTACTCTCAACTTCTCCGTCAAGAGAAATATGCTATGAACGAAGACGAACTTCGTCCTTACTTTAAAATGGAGAACGTACGTGCAGGAGCTTTTGCTGTGGCAAACAAACTATATGGTCTTAATTTCGAGAAATTAGAGGGTATGCCTCTATTTAACCCCGAAGCAGAATGTTTCCGTGTAACCGATGCTGATGGCTCACTTATTGGTATATTCTACACCGACTACTACCCACGTGCATCGAAACGTGGTGGCGCATGGATGACTAACTTCCGCGACCAATACATTGACGACAATGGCAACGATGTTCGTCCTGTAACTATGAACATTGGTAACTTTACTAAACCAACTGCCACTACCCCATCGCTCCTTAACTTAGACGAAGTAGAGACACTTTTCCACGAATTTGGACACGGACTCCACGGACTTCTTGCTAAAGCCAACTATCACATGGTAAGCGGCACAAATGTAGCTCGCGACTTTGTTGAACTTCCATCGCAAATAATGGAGAACTGGGCATTTGAGCCAGAAGTTCTTGCTATGTACGCTCACCACTACGAAACTGGCGAATTAATTCCTGCCGAACTTGTTAAGAAAATACAAGCAACATCTACTTTCAACCAAGGATTTATGACCACCGAGCTTACCGCTGCTGCTATCCTCGATATGAACTGGCACGACTTGAAATGTGCCGACGGCATAGAACCTCTTGCATTCGAGAAAGAGATGATGGACAAAATTGGTCTTATCCCAGAAATAGCACCTCGCTACCGCACTACTTACTTCAACCACATTTGGGGTGGTGGATATAGTGCAGGCTACTACAGCTACCTTTGGGCAGAAGTGCTTGATAAAGATGCGTTTGAGGCATTCAAAGCCAACGGCATTTTCGACCCAGCAACAGCTCGCGCATTCCGCACTCTCCTCGAAAAAGGTGCAACCGAAGATCCAATGGTTCTCTATCGCAACTTTCGTGGCGCAGAACCTAATTCCGAGGCTATGCTCATAGGTCGTGGATTGAAATAATCTAATAACAACAAGGACTACTATTAATTACTGATAGAAAAATCCAAATATTATGGTAGGTAAGCCTGATAACTTGCCTACCAACAAAAAAGAAAGAAGCCGCAAAACCCACAACAAACCAACAGACACCACACATTGAATACTACAACTGAAAGCAGTGCGAAAGATAGAAGTCATTAAATATATAGCCCCTACAAAGATAAGCAATATAGTGCTTTGCACCTTAGTTTACACACTATTGTGGGCATTACGCTATATAGCGACGGGCGAAGTAGGTGAAAATGACACAGTGTCAACACTATTTATGGGGCAATTTACGCTGTGGACATTACCTTGCTATGTGGCATCAATTATTGGTGCGGCAACTATGGCTGGACTTGTCGTAACATCGTGGCTTGCATCACAACGACACGGATTTATACCCACTCGCACAATGATGCCACTTGTCATAGGATTAACACTGACAGCTTCGATTGACTGTCTACACTATTTCGACCACCGCCACATAGCACTAATATTGGTGTTTATAGCTATAGATCAAATAGTTTCGATGTACGACTATAAACGACACACAAAGGCTGCTTTTAACGTAGCTCTGCTACTATTAGTTGCTACCCTCTTTGAACCAATAATGGTTTGGCTGCTGATGTTTGCTATAGTGGGAATGGTGGTGTATGGTGTAGGGTCAAAACGTACTATAATAAGTTTCGTCATCGGCATTACGCTTATGATATATCTAACGATTGGCACTCTATGGTTAATGGATATGACAGATGTGTTGACACCATTATGCCAACAGATGGTCAATTTTCAGATAATAACTCCACAGCAATGGCGGTGGACAGATATTGGTTTAGCTGCAATCACTATCTTACTATGGATAATAACCATAGTTTACCACGCCACACACCGAGGCAACCACAACCTTAATGTGCATATCAATTTCACATTTCTCTGTTGGGGTATAGGCATAACATTATCATTGATGATTTTTGCAGCCGTACAAATAACACATATCGCTTGCATACCACTACTACTGCTAACACTAATTGGCAGTCACTATTTTACAACACATCAGACTAATAGCTCAAATATAATATTTATCGTATTTACATTAGCATTAGTATCTTACCGAATACTTTGGGTATTAGGATACTGATGAAACAACATAAAGACACTATGCTTGAAATAAAAAATCTACACGCCACAATCAATGGCAAAGAGATATTGAAAGGACTAAATCTTACAGTACGTCCGGGAGAAATACACGCTGTAATGGGGCCTAATGGTGCAGGAAAAAGTACACTTAGCAACGTATTGACAGGACATCCTGCATACGAAGTAACCGAAGGAAGTGTAACATTCTACGGCAAAGACCTATTGTCTATGTCGCCAGAAGTGAGAGCCAGAGAGGGTTTGTTTATGAGTTTTCAATACCCGGTGGAGATACCTGGTGTATCGATGGTCAATTTTATGCGTACTGCCGTTAACGAACAACGCCTACATCGTGGATTAGAAGCCCTATCATCGTCAGATTTTCTTAAGCTAATGCGCGAGAAACGCCAACTTGTTGAGCTTGATAGTAAACTTGCTAATCGTGCTGTAAACGAAGGATTTTCGGGCGGAGAGAAAAAACGCAACGAAATATTTCAAATGGCAATGCTCGATCCTCGTTTGTCAATACTTGACGAAACAGACTCTGGTCTCGATATTGATGCCCTACGCATTGTCGCACAAGGTGTGAACCTACTCCACCGCCCCGACAATGCAGCTATAGTCATAACTCACTACCAACGACTACTCGACTATATAGTGCCAGACATTGTCGATGTACTTGTCGATGGTCGGATAGTAATGTCAGGGACTAAAGAGTTGGCTCTCGAACTCGAAGAGAAAGGTTACGATTGGATAAAAAACAGTCTTTCGTCTAAAGAGTAAGCATTTATGGAACAACAATTTATAGACATATATAGTCAGGCACACAACCCTTTAGACAAAAACTCTGCCGCTATCTTTAATGCACATCGTAAGCAAGCATTCGAGTCAGCAACAAAACTACCCTTCCCTACCACTAAGACCGAAGAGTATCTCTATTGTCCACTTTTCAGTGCATTGACAACCGATTGGGGCATAAATTTTAGTCGTCTAAAATTTGGACTAACAGCAGAGAAGATGTTTCACTGCGCAGTGCCAGGCATTAAAGCCACAACTGCCTATTTTATTAACGATGTATGGGCAGCAAAAGAGCCATTTGTTGACCTTGGTAACGGAGCATTTGTCTGCACTATGCGCTATGCTTGCGAGGTTTATCCCCAAATCATTGAAAAGCACTATCATACAGCGTTGACCGATGACAACGATGGTTTTGTAAATCTATCCAACCTCTTGGTGCAAGATGGTTTTCTACTCTACGTACCTAAAAATATAGCACTATCGCAGCCACTTCAATTTGTTAATATGATGCGTGCTGGGCAACCCCTTTTAGGTACTAACCGCAACTTGATAGTACTTGAAGAGGGTGCAAAAGTTGACATCATAGACTGCGACCACTCAATGGACGAAAATCCATATTTCGCAATCAGGAATACCGAAATAAAAGTAGGAGCTAATGCACATTTTGGCTACACACTAATGGAGTCGACCCACACGGCAATGAATAATCTTCGCCGTTACGCCGTGGCATCCGAGCGTGATAGCAAAATAGAGATGGCACTATTCAATCTCGAAAATGGCAATAGCCGCAATCACGTAGAGGTGGATCTTAATGGCGAGGGAGCTAACGTATGGATCGGCGGTATGTTGTTAGCAGACAAGCAACAACGCACCGACAACTACACACTTATCCGTCACCACGCACCACACTGCAAAAGCAAAGAGTTATTTAAATATATACTTGACGATGAAGCCGTTGGCGGATTTAGTGGACGTATAGTAGTTGACCACGGAGCGCAAAAAACCGAGTCCTACCAGACAAACCGCAACATCTGTATATCGCCAAAAGCCAAAGCATTAGGTAGACCTCAATTGGAAATATATGCCGACGATGTAAAATGCGGACATGGAGCTACCACAGGTATGCTCGATGAGGCTGCACTATTCTATATGCAGCAGCGAGGCATAGGACTAAAAGAGGCTCGTATGTTACTACTGCAAGCATTCTCAACCGAAGTTATCGACCACATTAGCATACCGGCACTTGCCGACCGTTTGCGTCTACTTATCGAAAAACGCCTACGAGGTGAATCAATGCGCTGCGCCGGATGCATAAAATAATGATATAATAGTTAACGAAATGTTTGACGTAGACAAAATAAGAGACGACTTCCCAATACTAAAACAGACAATATACGGTAAACCGCTTGTATATCTCGACAATGGGGCTACAACACAAAAGCCACGTCAGGTATTAGATACCATCGTGAACTTCTATTGCCACACTAACTCCAACATACATCGTGGTGTACACTTCCTAAGCAACGAGGCAACAAAGTCACACGAAACAGCACGTGAGAGAGTGGCAAAATATATCGGCACACCCGACCCTGCCGAAATACTCTTTACTCGTGGCACTACCGAGAGTATAAATCTCGTGGCTCGCACCCTTGCCGACCAAATTTGCCACTCGGGCGACGAGATAGTTGTGTCGCACATGGAGCATCACTCCAATTTTGTACCATGGCAAATGGCTTGTGAGCGTACAGGAGCTACACTACGCGTAATACCCATCAACGACAATGGCGAACTTATAATATCTGAAGTCAAACGACTAATTACATCTCGCACAAAAATAGTTGCCATTGCACACGTTAGCAACGTATTAGGTACAGTGAATCCTATTGAAGAAATCATAGAATTAGCACACTCTGTAGGCGCAAAAGTGTTGATAGACGGAGCGCAAGCAATAGCCCATATACCACTAAATGTACGAGAATTAGATGCCGATTTTTACGCCTTCTCTGGACACAAAATGTACGCACCAAACGGCATAGGAGTACTTTATGGCAAACGAGAAATCCTCGAAAGTATGCCACCTTTTATGGGTGGAGGCGAAATGATAGAGCGTGTAACATTGGACAAAACAACATACAACGTACTACCATATAAATACGAAGCTGGCACACCCGACTATGTAGGAAGTACAGCTCTTGCTGCGGCTTGCGACTACATAACTAATATCGGTCTTGAAGATATCGCCCGGTACGAACATTCACTACTCGAATATGCCACAAAACAACTCGTAAAAATAGATGGACTACGCATAATAGGTACAGCACAAAAGAAAAGTGGTGTTATATCGTTTGTTGTAGATGGAGTGCATCCATTCGACATTGGCACTATGATAGACAAACTTGGAGTGGCAGTACGCACTGGTCATCATTGTGCCGAACCTCTTATTGATCGCTTTGGTATTCCTGGCACGATACGAGTATCGGTAGCTTTCTACAACACCTATTCCGAGATAGACTATATGGTAGAAAGCCTCAATCGAGTTCTCAATATATTGCGATAATATACACCACACAATAGATTGTTATAAACAAACACTAATGGAAAAAAACAAACGATTTCAGATAGATATAGAAGAGGTATTGGCAGCAAAAGTCAACCGCAAACTGCCTCGCTTCGTAGTACGCTTTCTGAAAAATAGAATACATCAAGACCAAATAAACGACTGCATTCGCAATGCAGAATGCCCTCAAGGAATAGGCTTTTTCGATGAAGCTCTTAAATACCTTAATATCACCTACACTGTGCGAGGCGAAGAAAATTTGCCCGACACAGCACATCGTTGCATATTTGCAGGTAACCACCCTCTTGGCGGTCCTGAGGCTCTGATATTAGGTAGCGTTATGCGCCAATATTATGGCGAGAGTTTCCGAGTGCCAGTAAACAATATATTGGCACACTTCCACCCTTTAGCCGAGTTCTTTACCCCAGTCAATGTTTTTTCATCGAAACAGAACAAAGACATAGGGCAAGCTCTCTACGATATGTTCGATAGTCCATACCAAGTGTTGGTTTACCCTGCCGGCAAATGCGCACGTAAAGAGCATGGCAAAATAACAGAACAACCTTGGAAGAAAATGTTTGTTACCCAAGCTCGCAATCATCAGCGCGATGTTATACCAATGCACATGTCAGGCCGCAACTCTCGTTTATTCTACTTTCTAACATCGCTAAGCAAAATGTTAGGCTTGAAAGTAAATATAGGCATGTTTCTTCTTGTTGACGAATTATTCAAAAAACGCAACAAATCGTTTGTTATCACATTTGGACAAATAATTCCATACCATACATTCGACAAGTCGAAAACCGACATTCAGTGGGCAGAATGGACAAAAGAACAGATGACTCAACTCGAAAAAGGCAATGGTCAAAAACAGAACGTTTAATAATACCCCACTACTACATACCTCTACCAGATACACTATGCAGCAAATCATTGAACCCGTATCAATCGAACTACTTGAAGCAGAACTTAACCAACAACGATTTCTCCGTCGAACTAACAAAGCTGGCAACGAACTATACATTATAGATGCACACAACTCGCCAAATGTAATGCGTGAGATAGGACGACTTCGCGAAATCACATTCCGTACCGAAGGTGGTGGCACTGGGTTGGCAGCAGACATTGACGAATTTGACACTATGGTTCCACCCTACCAACAATTGGTGTTGTGGGATCCTGATGCACATCAAATAATAGGTGGATACCGCTTTATATTTGGTCCCTACATAAAATTCGATGTCGAGGGACAACCTCAATTGTCAACATCTCATTTATTTCACTTCTCAACCGAATTTATAAAGGACTATCTACCCAATACCATCGAACTCGGTCGCTCATTTATTCGTCCAGAATACCAGTCTCGTGCAGCTGGAGCAAAAGCACTCTACGCACTTGACAATCTATGGGATGGACTTGGAGCATTGGTAGTGGCTTGCAAAGAGATAAAATACTTCTTCGGTAAGTTTACTATGTACCCTACCTTCGACACCGAATGCCGCGACAAAATACTCTACTTCTTAGACCGACACTTTGCCGACAATAAGCATCTTGTAACCGCAAAACATCCACTACAATATAAGCATTACGAGACTCTCTTCCCACACGAGGAGATGAAAGACAACTACCGTATACTCAATGCCGAGGTACGCAAATTTGGGCTGAACATACCGCCACTTGTCAATGCCTATATGAACCTATCTGAAACAATGAAAGTGTTTGGCACATCAATAAATGACGAGTTTGGCGATGTAGAAGAGACTGGCATACTCATCACAATTAAAGATATATACGATGAAAAACGTCTACGCCATGTAGACACCTTTACCGAACATCTCGATGAATACTACGAAATAACTAAATTTAGGTATTTGTAAACCTACAAAATAGACACCGAAAGCATAGTAATAACAGCTATTAATTGTCTACAATTTCAAATAATCACCATTATGCAAGACATCATATCCCCCATAGATCCTGCACTCATCGAAAAAGAGTTGACCGCAGAGACTTTTGTACGCAAGACAAACAAAGCTAACAACACCGTACATATAATCCGTGCCAATAAAGCTCCTAATACGATGCGTGAAATTGGTCGTCTTCGTGAACTCTCATTTCGTCTTGGTGGTGGCGGTAGCGGCAACGAAATAGACATTGACCGCTTCGACACTATGGACTTTCCATACGGACAACTCATTGTATGGAACCCCGATGCTCGCGAAATAATCGGTGGCTATCGTTACCGCTTTGGTCCTAACGCACAAATACTTTCCGATGGACAGCCAGATATGGCAACTGGTCACATATTTATTATGTCAGACCACTTTATAAAAGATTATCTACCATACACATTGGAGATGGGTCGTGCCTTTGTTCAACCAAAATATCAAAGCACAGAAGGAGGTATAAAAAGTCTCTTTGCCCTCGACAACCTATGGGATGGCATTGGCGCACTGGTTGCCAATATACCAAAGCTCAAATACTTGATAGGTAAAGTAACCATTTATTCCGAGACCGATGAAAAGGCGCGTAAGGCTATGATTTACTACTACAACACCTACTTTGGCGATAAAGAGCAGCTACTCATACCTCGCAAGCCTGAAACTTTCACCGATGAAGACATTGTATGGCTAAACAATATATTCATAGGCAAGGACTATAAAGACGATTTCAAAAATCTTAACCAGTTTGTTCGCTCGCTAAACGAGTGTGTGCCACCTCTACTTCACGCTTATCTCGACCTCTCTCCTACAATGAAAACGTTTGGCACAGTGTTTGATCCCGACTTTGGCGACATATATGACACAGGTGTAATGATTACCCTCGATGATGTGTACCAAATAAAAAAAGACCGCTATATAGCTACATATCTGAAAAATAACGAATGTAACGCATCACGCAACTTTGTGTAACTCCACCATTAAATGACACTCCTATACATTATAATAGCTATCATTGCCATACTGCTTGTTATTTGCATAGTTTTTGTACGCAAAGCAAACAAGACAGCACCCGACACACCACCAGCCAAAATTGCTGCCGACTGTTGCGGTTCGCACGCAGTATGTGAGCGAGATAGCCTACTTAGCAAAACCGACAACGTAGTCTACTTCGATGACGAAGAACTCGATGTTCTATCAGGCATTCCAGCAACAGAGCTTGACAAAGCACAAATAAGCCTAATAGAAGATGTATTCTTCTCACTTCGCGAACAAGATGTATCGGGATGGCTTCGCAGTCTCCAACTAAGAGAAATAGATCTACCTGCCGACATTCGCGACCAAGCACTACTCATCATCAGCGAACGACGACAAAACACTCTTGACAATTGGAACAAAACTCACAACAAAGCCTAAACTTCTTTTAGAAATCACTCAAAGTTTTTTATTTTCACATAATATCGTGACCAACATATTACTTATAGAAACATCGCAAACCATATGCAGTGTGGCATTAGCCTCCGATGGCAAAATCATAGCCGATTACATTACCCATGAACTTATGAAACACGCCACCTGTCTACCTGTCTATGTAAACGATGCACTGACAGTTGCTCGTGAGCATAATATCCGCTTAGATGCCATAGCCGTAAGTGGCGGTCCTGGTAGCTATACCGGACTCCGCATAGGAGTATCAACGGCTAAAGGTCTTGCCTACGCACTGCAAATACCACTCATTGCTATAGATACTCTCGAAATAATGGCACGAGAAATAATCGCTGCTACTTCACCTTCTACCGATACATTGATTTGTCCAATGGTAGACGCTCGTCGTATGGAAGTTTACACAACACTTTTCGACTGCAACTTTCAGAACATACTACCTGCCGAAGCCAAAATAATTGATGCAGAAAGCTACTCCGATGTAGACACCTCAAAAAGCATAATCTTTGGTGGCAATGGTGCAGACAAATGTCAAGGCGTAATAACTCGCACCAACTGCCAATGGATAAAGGACATAACACCCACGGCAACCGAAATGGTAGATATTGCCTACCGAATGTACAATACCAAACATTTTGCCGATGTGGCATACTACGAACCATTCTACCTAAAAGAGTTTCAAGCCACAACCCCCAAACAACAATTATAAATTGTCCTCATACTCACCAATATAGATTATAACATTCTTCATTCACACTCACATCCAATGACTACCGAACTAATACTTCCCGAATATGGACGCAACATACAAAATATGGTCGAAATAGCCAAACGGCTACCCGACCGTAACGAACGAAACCGTTGCGCTCGCACTATAATAAAAAGTATGGGAAACCTATTTCCATATCTTCGCGACAACGAAGCATTCAACCACAAACTATGGGATCATTTAGCTCTAATGGCTCGCTTTAAATTAGACATTGACTACCCATACGAAATAAACCCTGTAGAGTCGAAAGAGTTTCACCCCGACCACATTGAACTTGCCAACAGCAAAATAGCCGAACGTCATTATGGTCGATTTCTCACTCAATTCATAGAACATATAGCATCTGACGATAGTATGCGCCAACGCCAAGACATTATCATACTTATTGCTAATTATATGAAACGTTGCTACAATATGTACAACATAGACATAGCTAACGATGCCACAATACTAAACGACCTCTATCGCCTATCTGGTCAACGAATTGATCTCCGCTCGGCAGGCATCAAACTACAAGACCAACAACAAGAACGCAAAAAATTCAAAGACCAGAAAAACAAGAAGAATAACAGATACTAAGTCATTTCACAATGTCAGAGCCAAATGTCACTATATCACAACCTACGCTTAATCTCCCCAACTATTCCGACAGATTACGCATCCGAAAAAATGGCACTAACACTCTGATATGGGATATGATACGATGCAAATGGCTCAAACTAACACCAGAAGAGTGGATTAGGCAGAATATGACGCTTTATATAGTTGACACTTTACAAGTAACCCCCAATCGAATTGCCAACGAAACAGAAATTTGCTATAATAAACTTCGTCGCCGATGCGACAGCGTAATATTTGCACCCAATGGCACACCTCTAATAGTGGTAGAGTATAAAAAAACTCAAATTCCTATCACACAACAAGTATTCGACCAAGCAGCACTATATTGTATGCACCTTAGTGTACCATACCTAATAGTAAGTAATGGGCTCCAACATCTTCTATGTCAAATAGATTTAGTAAATAGACGCTACGTCTTTGCTCCCAAATGGCCTACCTACGATGAGTTGGTAAAGCAAACAAAATTATAACTACTTTTTTTCAACACAAAACAATATTCAACACACAATGGCAAAACAGAGTGGACTCTCTTACGAGCAGATAATCACCGAGTTACAAAACAAGCAATATCGTCCAATATATCTATTAATGGGCGATGAGGACTATTATATAGACCGTATAGCCGACTATATAGCACAAAATGTGTTGACCAAAGATGAAAAAGAATTTAACTATACGCAGCTATATGGCAAAGACACCGATTGCGACCAGATAATAATGGCGGCAAAACGCTACCCTTTAATGAGCCAATACCAAGTAATAATGGTAAAAGAGGCACAAGACATTAAAGACCTCTCCAATATGGCTATCTATTTACAAAAGCCCCTCGTATCAAGTATTATAGTACTCTGTTATAAGCACAAAACCATAGACCGACGCACTAAAGCAGCCGCTGCAATAGGCAAAATAGGCATTTTGTTTGAAAGCAAACGGTTGTACGACTATCAAGTACCCGATTGGATTACACGCCACTGCCAAAGCCTTAAATTAAATATCGACCCCAAAGCCGCCAATCTACTCGCCGAATTTCTCGGCACCGACCTCTCACGCATAGTCAACGAGATAAACAAACTTCGAATAGTGATGAACCAACAAGGCATAAACACTATCGATAGCGAAATAATAGAAAAAAACATCGGTATCTCCAAAGACTACAATGCGTTTGAACTTGTAAAAGCTATCGGCACACGCAACAATACCAAAGCATTTCGCATAGCCGAATATATGGCAGACAAAGACAAAAATGGCGAAATACTAACCCCTGCAACAAGCATTGTTTTCAACTTCTTTGCCAATCTACTACAATATCTACAACTCCCCGACAAATCGGAGTACACTGCAGCAGCCGAACTAAAAATACTTCCATTTTTTGTAAAAGAATATGCCGACGCAGCCAAGCATTTCGATTCTAAACAAATACTAAACGCCTTGGGCGAAATACGCAAATTAGACACTCAGATGAAAGGCTTTGGAGTATCGACCAATAAAACCAACCGCGATAAACTACGCGAAACACTTTTCCGTATACTCGATTGCAAAAACAGAAATGGACAATAACGTCCCAACCTCAAACCAATATAGGGAGACTCTAAAATATAATTCGCTGAAATATAGAATTTTCTGTCGAAATATTTGGTAGTTTGAGGAAATAGTAGTAACTTTGCACCCGATTAGTCAAGAATAGGCAATTACCATTAAGATATTAATACACAATACAATATTAACAAAAAGTCATTATCATTATGATGAATCACTATGAATCTGCTTTCATTTTGACTCCCGTTTTATCTGATGTTCAGATGAAGGAAGCAGTAGACAAGTTCAAAGATTTCCTCGTAGCCAACGGTGCAGAAATCGAGAATGAGGAGCTTTGGGGTTTGAAAAAATTGGCTTATCCAATTCAGAAAAAATCAACAGGTTTCTATGCTTTGTTACAGTTCAAAGCTGAACCAAGTTTAGTTGGCAAATTGGAACTTCAGTTCCGTCGCGATGAGCGTGTAATCCGTTTCCTAAACTTCCGTTTAGACAAGTACGCATTAGAGTATGCAAACAAACGTATGAACAAAATTCAAAATCAAGAGGAGAAATAAATCATGGCAGCAAACAATGCAGATATACGTTATTTGACTCCTGTTGCAGTCGATAACAAAAAGAAAAAATATTGCCGTTTCAAAAAATGCGGTATCAGATATATCGATTATAAAGATCCAGAGTTCTTGAAAAAATTCCTCAATGAACAAGGAAAAATTCTTCCTCGCCGTCTTACAGGAACATCACTCAAATATCAGCGTAAAGTGGCACAAGCTGTTAAGCGTGCTCGCCACTTGGCTCTACTGCCATACGTTACCGATATGTTGAAATAATCTTTTAAATCAGGAATCACTATGGAAGTTATATTGAAAGAAGACGTAATCAATCTTGGTTACAAAGACGATGTAGTAAACGTAAAACGTGGCTACGGACGCAACTATCTTATACCAACAGGCAAAGCTGTCATCGCTACCGAGTCAGCACTTAAAGTTCTTGCTGAAAACAATCGCCAACGTGCTCACAAATTGGCTCAAATTAAAGCCGATGCAGAGGCACTTTGCGAAAAAATTAACGGCATAACCCTAACCATAGCAACCAAAACCAGCTCTACTGGCACTATCTTTGGTTCGGTAAAAGGCATACAAGTAGCCGAAGAACTTGCTAAATTGGGTTACGAAATCGACCGCAAAATCATCATCATCAAAGATGAGATTAAAGAAGTTGGCGAATACGAAGCTCAAATCCGCCTACACAAAGAGGTTACCGCAGTTGTTAAACTCAACGTTATAACCGAAGAGTAATAGATAGGCAACAAAGAGTAACATCTTACAACACCATACTTTTAGGAGTTAATAACTTAATTAGCTAATTTTACTAATTGAGTTATTAACTCCTTTTTGGTAAGCATCCGAAAA
>X285_Short_beaked_Echidna__coassemble_422_pt1 | contig 31889 bp, 19 predicted proteins | sample X285_Short_beaked_Echidna__metabat2_high_PE_005 | metagenome-assembled genome bin X285_Short_beaked_Echidna
TTTTTTGTGGAGAGAGGGGTAATTGTTTTGGTGCGGTTACATTACTAATTTGAGGATTTCTTCAACGTGGTCGACTACGGCAAGGGGGTGGAAACTTTCGAGTTCCTTTCGTGAGCGGCAGCCCCATGTAACACCTACTGCTTCGATGCCGGCATTGGCGGCGGTTTGCATATCAACGCCCGAATCGCCTACATAGAGTACGTCGTGCTTGCCAACTTTTGCCACTGCAAGTATGTCGTCTACGATATGAGTGTCGGGCTTAGTAGGTATCCCGTTGCGCTGACCGAATACGGCTGTGAAATCTATTTCGGGGAAATAGGTCTCCATTAGTGCCACTGTGGCTTGCTGATATTTGTTTGATGCCACTGCCACCTGAACACCTATTTGGCGAAGAGTGTAAAGTAGTTCGACTATGCCGGGGAAGGGGAGTGTGAGTTCTGCACCATGCTCGTTGTAGTAAGGCACAAAGTCGTGGCGGATGGTGAGTACCCAATCCTCTGTTTTGTACCCTTCGGGAAGAGCACGTTCGAAGAGTTTATTAATGCCATTGCCCACAAATCCTTTTATTGCCGATATTGGGTGAGTGGGAAAGCCGTGGAGCGAGAGTGCATAATTGGTAGCGGAGGCTATGTCGGCAATAGTGTTGAGTAGTGTGCCGTCGAGATCGAAAATTACTAAGCGTTTCAAAGCGTTACGATTGTTATTGTTATTGTTATTCTTCAGGGTGATTCTATATATTCACTTTTTTATAAATCTGATTTTGATAAAAAAATCCCACCTCGGTGAATTTTTAGAACTACCCTTCAAAAAAGTAGACTGATAAGCCGTTTTCATCGATGGTAGCGTATGATCCATTGCGATAAAAGGCTTCGAGGATAAGGAGTTGAGCGTTTGTTGGGAGCATCATATTTATCTCGTTGTGATAATGCCCCATCACTATATATTTTACATCGGGGTGGGTTACAGTGTACTCCTTTGCCCATTGCACCTGAAAAACGTTGGCATCGGTTGAGTGCGATGCGTAATAGTCGATAGTGTTTGACTGATAATGTGCATCGTGTTTTTGGCGGTTTCGTGCGCTCCAGTGGTAGCCAAATTTTAAGCCAAGGCGTGGTATAACAAGATGACGAAAGCACCAGCGAGCTATGCGGCTCTCGAAAATGGAGTTTAGCAGACGAGTGGCACGACGCTTTTCGCCAATTCCGTGACCATGGGCTAAAAGCATACGTTTACCACATATCTCTACAACCTCTGCACCATAATGCACCACCATGCCAGTGTGAGAAGTCAAGTAGCCGAAAGTCCATTGGTCGTGGTTGCCCACGAAAAAATGCACCTCAATGCCCCGAGAGGTTAACGAACGAATAGTCTCTAACAGAGGTTCGTACCCAGGGGGGATGGAGTGAGCAAACTCAAACCAGAAGTCGAAAACATCGCCAAGCAGGTATATGGCAGAAGCATCGTGAGCGACAGACTGTAGCCAACGACACATACGAGAGGTATGCTCCTCTCTGTTCTCAAAAAGTAGCGACCCGAGGTGGCTATCTGCCATAAAATATACCATAGCGATGTGTTAGTTGAGTTTATTGTTATTTTTGTTTATGGCTTTATTTTGAATTTGTTTCACTTGTTTCATTAAATTGTCTATTTTCCCGAATATTTCCAATACCTTCAGCTTTTCTCGTGGTGAAATATCCTTCAACGTTCTCATAAATTCTTCGGCATTTGTTTTTTCGTCGTTCCCGATATTTCCGAAGTCATCAAATCCGAAGTCGTCTTGATCTTCTTCTTCATTGTTTCGATGAAGTTCTACTAATCGATTGGCTCTGTACTCAATTTCCATAGAGCGAATAAAGTCTTTGTAGTAGTTGTGTTCGTTGATTTTTTCACGAGATAGGGCGGCATCGCTATTGCCTTCCCAACGACGACAGTAGTATAGCGAATGCATAATGCGAGCTACGTGAAATTCGCCACAGATTCTTAATGCTACTGCATAATCTTCGCCGTATGACACATTTGGGAATTGACAAGATTTAACAGCTTCTGTAACAAAAGCGCGTGGCGCACCAAGTCCATTGATGCGAAGTGCGTTGTTTCTGCCATTTTCGTCAGTCCACTCAGAGTGGTCGATAAGACCTGGCGCAATCGGGTTTAAATCAGCATCGGTAATGGTGTATGAACCAATGACCATAGCGCACTCCTCTTCATAAAATTTGTCTACTATCTCTTGAAGCACTGTGTCGGAAGAGTAAACATCGTCCGAATCCAACTGAATAGAAAATTTACCGCAGCGAGTGTCCTCAATAGCCTCATTCCAACAACCTCCAATGCCTAAAGTTTCACTTTCAGGTATGATGTGTATGATGCGAGCATCTGTTGCAGCTTTTTGACGGATAATGTCGGTAGTGCCGTCGGTAGAGTGATTGTCGACTACTATTATGTTGTAATCGAACGTTGTTTTTTGAGAAAGTGCAGAGTCAAGGGCATCGGCAATAGTACGTACGCGGTTACGAACTGGTATTATGACTGATGCCTCTATCGGATAGTCCGTTATTCCATCAATAATGATTTCGTCTACTTCGTCTTCATCTACCCACATATCGTTGTCCTGTAGAAATTCGGTAAGTGCGTTCTCCATATCTTGTTGAAATTCACGATTGGCAGGGTCGAGGTATGCAAACTGTTGTTGCTCGGCATCCTCTTTTTGAGGTTGTAGTATGGTAGATAGCACCTCTGGAGAATAATTTATGTCGTCTTGGAACCCCAATTTTAGACGAAGAGCATACCACCCAGCATATTTATATTTGATATCGCTAAATGGCAAATTTGACTTTAAGGCGTTTGTTTTGAACATTATAATGGGACCAAAATCAAAGTCGTCTCTGAGAGAACCATTTTGATATGGTATGTTGGGGCATATTATGCGGTTGCCATTTTCGTCTATTTTAGCATAGTCCGCATACGCCATTGCGGTGTTATATTTGGTGACAACTGAATATAGCAATCTATTGATTGCATTTTTTTCAAACGATATAGGTGCATCAATAGCATTTACCAAACAAAAAGCGATGTCTTTTACCAACCCTGCGATTGTTAGTACAGCATTAGTTGAGAAGAAGTTTGGTAACATCTTAGTTTTGGCACCTTTAATTGAGGTGATTTTGCTTGTTGATACTACAAATATAGTACCTAACAAATTCCTTTTTGAAACTACAGAGTTATTTAGTGACTCAATAGTACTAACTGCGTAGTCTTGGCGGTTAGTCATTATAACTACATCGACCATTGTGGTTTAAGTTATTAGTGTGTGGTTTATAAATTATCGTTTTAATATAGATAGTATTTGTCTAAAAAGTTCGTGCCGCGAGGGGGCGTGGTATATGGTTTCGAGTGGGAAACCTACAACTACCGATTTGTAGTCGCTGCCGTTGCAATATACCGCTGCGCTATTTGAGTTTTGAGAGTAGCGGAGTATGGTTGTTGCATTGCGGTGCGAGGGAATGAGAGCATCGGGGCTTTCTACTTCGTAAATTGAGTCGTTCGGAGTTTGACAAAATTGCCATTCGCCACGAAGCATAGCTGTTGGCGATGCTACTGCTGCTACTCTGCCGTCTTGTGCTGCGTGGTCAGTACGCCATTCAACACGAAGTATGTCGCGTACCCACTGCTGGTGTGCTTTGTTTGCTCCCACACCTTGCCAAGCATCCGACACCACGTATGCGCCCGACACTAATAGGCTACCTCCTTGCGACACATACTGTTCAATGCCACTTTGTAGTTGTGGATATAAGGCTGTGTATTTAGCCTTGTTGGAATCGGGACCTGCAATTGTGCTACGCTGCTCGCCAAGAACTAGATCAACAATATCGTACTCGTCTGCCGAAGCAGAATTTACGGCAAAAGCCTGATGCGATGTCGAAATCCACGACAATCCTGCGGCTGCTATAGCATCGCCATGACGGAGAATGTGAGTGCCATCATTGCCTTTCACAAACGAGAAATCGTGGTCGCTGTCTGACTGTCCCCACCCTGCGTGGTCATCTGTAATCCAAGGATTGCGTCTGTCGAAGTCGTGTTGTTGCCCAACAAAAGAGAGTTCATTGCCATCCATAATGCCATGGTCGGTCCACGAGGGGAAGCCTGCATAATTACCAGCTGTAAAGCCTTGTGGGGCTGCCACACGGTCGAAACCATCGACTATCAGAGCCATTCCACGACTATCGGGAGCAAGATAAGCAGCCAATGTGCGGCTGTCGAGACTTTCGCCGCCTGCATTTACGGCAGTTACTTTGTAGTGCATGGTTACCCCCTCGGTGAATGGCGCAATGTATTGAGTATCTGAGAGTAACACTCCATTATCCCACCCCTTGCCATTGACAGATGAGTAGAGGATATATGCCTTTGGTGTGGCAGAAAGTTCTAAAGTGTCGATAGTTGGCGACCACGAAAGGCGTATAGAGTCGGCATTGGGCAGTAACTGCATACCAAACGATGAAATAGGTAGAGGAGCAATTACGCATTGTTTCTTGTTTTCAGCAGCAATGAAACGAGCTAAAGCTTTGTACACAGCACGCGACACTGTAAAGCGAAATGCAGGGTCTAAGCCGTAGCGCATATCGTCGTAATTTTGATGCGAAAGGAGTTCGAGAATAATTGTTGGCACATTGGAACTGCGAGTTTCGGCATATTTCTTGTCGAAAATACCACGCTCTGTCCAATGGCTACAATGAGTGGCACGCACATCAGTCACCACCTGGTCGGTTACAATGCGAGCCAGCCGTTCAGAGGCTGTACGTTTTCGCCCATTTGGGAATGCCACAGACGATCTGTCGCCTTTTGTAGAGTATAGAGCCAAAGTGCCGACTATAGAGTCGGCAAGAGTACCTGCATCGGAATGAAAAGCTAAGGCTGCATCTATGTCTATGCCCAAACCTACAGAGTCGGGGGCAAGACGAGAGCCATACATTAGCCAGTTTACCCATAGAGGACGGCAGGTGTAGTCGTCGCGGTAGTCGTTCATGCTCTGCGCTGGGCTGTACACCATATATGGTGCACCCGACCATTGTAAATAGTATCGTGCAGCTTCCCATAGGCGGAGTTGACCGGAGGTTTCATAGTCCTGTTTCTCGAAACATTGTATAACATCGCCCTTTGGTATGTTGCCTTGATATGATGCTTTCTCTTCTGCGCCTGCTGGGCGGCGAGCAACGTTGCCTACACCACCTCCCCATCGTGCAGCATCGGCAGTAATTTCGCCACGATGCTCACTCTCGTTGGTCAGAACGACAGATGCAGAATGAACATCGGCACCAGCCTCGAAATAGAACTGTCCGAGGTATACCCACGTACCGCCACCACTGCGTTGGTCGACAGTGAAATGTGTTGTTCCGCCTGCGTGATTTACAGTATAGTGTGCATCGGGAATAGAGTTGGGGGTTGTAACGTATGACACCGATATCCAGTACCACCCCGAGATGTCAATCGTAGGGTGATAAACTACTTGCGCTGTGGCTTTGCCCTCGCTATCGCAACGGCGGAAGGTGCCTTCGGTAAATGGGTTTTGCCGGTCTATGTAATTATTGCGCTTTAGTGCAAAGCCAGCACTGCCACCACTTTTGAACGATTGAGACAGATGTGTATGTGTGGTGTTGACCATTTGGATTGTACGGTGTGGCTTTTTTTTGTGTTCTATCAAATCAATTTCGCAATAAACGCCAGAGGTATAAGGCGACAAATCGTTGTCTACAATATGCTCATATCGCTGTGTGTCACGCTCACGAGGAAGAAACACATTAGCCCCTGCGCGTTCGAGCATAGGTAAAAGATATGGCAATACGTACGACATAGTGTACTTGTCCTCTACCACAGTCATAACACGAGCGCGTTGCCACTTCCAGCGGTCGTCATGCTGGTCGTAGTAGTAACCATGGCTGTGCCACAGAGCTATCTTCCGTCCATAAAGTCCTGAGTCGGGCAAGAAAGGGCGGTCAGCATTAACAACAAGTGGAGTAGGATCTTTCGCCATTAATGGTGAAATGCCTACAACCAATATTATCAATATCTTGAAAATCAGTTTCAAAGTGTATCTGTCGATAAGGTTTCTTTGCGGTCAGTAATCTGAGGTGTGAGTAAAACAAAATATATCAGCCAAGCAAACAATATAGGTGGTATAGATGTAGGTCCGAGCGACTCAAACATCGACTGCATAGCTATGATGCCTAATAGTGGTATCAAGTATAGTCGTTTAGTGTAGGTGGTGAAAATGATGGGTAGTACAAATATCAGTGTTATGAGTATTACACCGATAATGCCAAATTCTAACCATGCGCCGAGCCATACATTGTGAGGATGAATGGCGTATATCGATGTGAAAAAATCGGTGTCGTTGACGTACGACTGCACATACTCCGACATCTTCTCGTTACGCTCTACATTCTCGGTAAAATATTTTCGTCCATCGCTTATGCCATAGCCCCAGATGGGTCGCTCTTTGCCAATGCTGATAGAGTATTTCCAAATTCCACTTCGAGGGTTTAATTGGGTAGCCGCTCCACTTTCGTACAGTTGCACTGCCTTTGATATACGAGGGTGAAGTGTTAGTCCAACACCTCCTAAAAGCAGTACTGCCACAATAGTTGGTATGAGTAGTCGTCGGTGGTTGCGATACATCCAATATCCTACCCCATACATTATTAGCAATAACGAGGTAAGAAAACCAGTTCGTCCCTCGGAGGTTAGTAGAAAGAAATAGGCTATTGCTACACAGGCGGCTATAATTATGCGTTCATAGCGATTATTAGAACGGCAAAACACATAGACAGCCAACACAACCGACACATTAAGACAAATATTGAATACCATGTGCGACGATGCAAATTGGTATACGCGTATATGTGCAAACACTTCTTGATATACGCTAAACGTCAAACTCCCGTCGGTTGCCGATATATATTGTAGTGTAGCTATTGTTACCACGATACCTATTATTAGGGAAGGTATCATTATAGAGTACATCACGTGGCGAATGGTGAGCCGAGGGTTGACATTTGCCACCAACCCCAATATTCCAAACACTATAAATGGAATGCGATTTTCGGCTTCTCGACGAAATGTAACAATTGTCGAGTCTTCAAAAATATGCCATATCCATATACATAAGTAGTAGAGTATCATAGCCACAAACACCGCATTCTGCCACGATAGGCGTGGGCGGTGAAAACGACGATTAACGACAAGGTCGACAAGTAACGATGCTGCATATAGGTATAGACAGTAGCGTTGATAATTGAATGACAAGACAATGGTAGCCAATAGTAGCATAGTGGCAATAACATTTACCCACTCGACTACTATTGCTACTTTTGTACGATGCGATAAAGATTGTGTCATTATCAAATGTTGTATGTTTATGGACTATAGTCCAAATTCTTTACGGATACACTCAACATAGTCGAGTTTTTCCCAAGTAAAGAGTTCTACTTCACGACAATAACGCTCTTCGTAACGACTCTCGAAACATTTTGTAATTATGCGGGGGGTACGCCCGAAGTGTCCATATTGTGCCGTTTCGCTATAAATTGGGTTGCGGAGTTTGAGTCGTGTTTCAATGGCGTATGGGCGAAGATCGAAAAGCTTCTGTATGCGAGTGGCTATTTCGGCATCTGATACGTTTACGTGGCTCTTGCCGTATGTTTCTACATACACGCTCACGGGCTGTGCCACTCCTATGGCGTATGCTAACTGTACAAGCATTTCGTCGGCAACACCTGCTGCCACCATATTTTTTGCTATATGACGAGCTGCGTAAGCTGCCGAGCGGTCGACTTTCGAGGGGTCTTTACCCGAAAATGCTCCACCTCCGTGTGCGCCTTTGCCGCCGTATGTGTCGACAATTATTTTGCGACCGGTAAGACCTGTATCGCCGTGAGGACCACCAATAACAAACTTGCCGGTGGGGTTAACAAATAGTATATATTTGTCATCGAAGTAGCGACACACCCAAGCGTGATTGCGTAGCACACGAGGTATCAATATCTCCTGAACATCGCAACGTATAGTAGCGAGCATAGCCTCATCGGCAGCCTCTTGCGACATTGTAGCTGTGGGTTTTACAAAGTCGTCGTGTTGGGTAGATACTACAATGGTGTGTACTCGTTGTGGATAACCTTTGTCGTTGTACTCTATAGTTACCTGACTTTTTGAGTCGGGACGAAGATAGGTCATCTCCCGTCCTTCACGGCGTATAGCAGCAAGTTCGTATAACAATATGTGGCTCAATGCAAGCGATAGAGGCATATAGTCCTCGGTTTCGTTAGATGCGTAACCAAACATCATACCTTGGTCGCCAGCACCCTGTTCTTCGGCAACAGCACGGTCTACACCACGGTTTATATCTGCCGACTGTTCGTGAATCGACGAAAATATGCCGCACGAGTTGCCGTCAAACATATATTCGCTCTTGGTATAGCCTATCTGGTTTATTACACGGCGTGCAACATCTTGCACATCGACGTATGCCTTGCTTCGTACCTCACCGCCAAGTACTACCTGGCCGGTGGTAACAAAAGTCTCGCACGCTACTTTCGACTGAGCGTCGAAAGCCAAAAATTCGTCAAGTATGGCATCGCTTATCTGGTCTGCCACCTTATCGGGGTGTCCTTCGGACACTGACTCCGATGTAAATAAATATCCCATAATTTCTATTGCAATTTACTGAAGTTTACATAGTACATACGTATAGAGTATAACACACTCTATAAATTTAAAAACTATTCGGGAAAGAGATAAGTTGGAAAAATGCTGCATTGCAAAGAATTGTGTGCAATGTGCTGTATCAACGAATGTGATACTAAAGTTTTAGCATTTTTTTCTGTGGTTGCAAGCATACAAATCTCTCCACCAAAACCAAAGCAAGACGTCCATGGTATCGCCCTTACTTTCTGAGTGCAAAGTTACAAAACATTGCTCACATAGCCAAACAATATGTGTAATATATTTTTTTATTTGGCACCCTTATTTCTGCATAATTTTATGCGGGAATGAGGAATAAGTAATTTTTTCATAGATTATTAAGTTTAATGATTAATTGACCAATACACCGATGTTTTTTTGTCAAAACATATATTGACACTGCATATTTATAACAAATTTTTCTCTCACACAATAACCCAAAAGGGGGTATTTTTAGCCTAAAACAATGAAATTTGCTTTTTTTACACAAAGGTAAGTCTAAAATAGGGTGAATTCAAGTCGACAATAAAAATATATTGATACAGACCTGCTCCTATTTTATCAAGTACTGTCTCAAATATTTTGAGTTAAAGTATTAATTTCTGACTCAGTATCATAGTGTTATTACAATGTAAAGGTAGTGATTTGTTTTAATTAATAAATACCTCTGTGGGGAAATTGACGAAAATTGACAATCGTAGTATATCTATAATTTTGCTATAACTAACGTTTCTGTAATCGTCTTGCCGTGGGGCGATGTGGCACGAAGTAGTACAACGTAAACTCCAGCTTCGACTGGTATGCCAGATGCTGCTTTACCATTCCAAAGGTAGGTTCCGCTACTACCTAATATGTGATTGTTGATTATGTGGCAAATGTAGTCGCCACTGCGTGTGTAGATGTCGGCTGACAGAGTGTAGCCGTCCGATGGCATTTGATAGTTGATTTCGGCAAAGTCGTCAGTTCCATCGCCATTGGGCGAAAACCACTCTTTATCTAATGCGAAGTAGTGGCGGCTGCGATTGGCTGTGGCATCTGTTGCTTGTGAGTTTTGCCACCCTGCTGTGTTGTACCCCGATGCAGTAGAGGCACTTTGCCAATTTGTAGAGTCAGCAGTGGCACGTAAGGGCGATACACGTTCGAGCGATACATTGTGGCGGTCTTTCACGGCATAGTGATGCCAATGGTAGTTGTATTGTATGGCATCTATCGTCCGCCAGCTTTCGTCTACTAACATCAATTCGCCTTGGTTGGCTGCTATTGAGGGCAACTTGTTTTCTACATAAATAGCCGAAGATGACACACCCAACTCGGTGTGTAGGAGAGTAGGTTTGGCTACTGCTACTATTATCTGTTTTGGCGATAGAAGTGTACTCTTCGTGGCAAGAGGCCGTGTGTTTTTTACGCCACCACTATTTTCATCGGGGTTACAAAGCGAAAGTGTGGCTGCATCTATCCAATGGTTGCTATTGTTATACAACTCTATGAATTTACTTTGAGTGCTGTCGACATAGCACAATATCTCGTTGAAAATTACGTCCATATAACCCACTTTGCAAGGCGAAGATATAGCAATTGTGGTGTCGGACAAGGGGTAGCCACTAATGCAGTATAGCTCTGTCAATTCAATTTCGGTTGGTCGTAGCGAATCTAGTGGTTCACGGAGTGTTAGTACTATATCTTTACGATTTATATCGAGCCAACTGCTGCCGGTTACACTCTTGTTTATTTCGACTGTCGGGTCAAGCGAGCAATCCATTGGTTTGTTCATTCTAACCACCACCTCTCTTGTCGAAAGCATACCAACAGAATTTATGCGTGGCATTAACGAATCAATAACCTCAATAGCTACGCTGTTCGTTTCGCCAGGAGTTCCCCCTCGTGGGTCTACACTAACACCCCACGTGTCGGCATTTGCCAATGGGTTTGACAGGTCGTGGCACTCTAAAGACCATCCCCCTTCTCGTTTTTCTTTGTCAGATATCCAACGAGGGTCGTATGTAATTTGTGCCACATCTTCCGAAAGTCGATTTGTAAGAGTAAGACAGTCGCCATCGTTGCTAAGTGACGGCATACCAACCACTATTGTGGATTTAATGCCATAGTCGAGTAGGGTTAGGTATGCACTTTCCGAGGCTAATACCACATAGCCGTGTGGCGGTATTGAACTTTCTGTTACTATGCCATATTTCGATGATGTAGATAGTTGACAATCAGCAAGATTAATATGTCGGTCGGTGGCATTGTGTAGCTCAACCCACTCGACTTCTGGCAGTCCCACCGCGGGCGAAGGGTCGTACATTATCTCATTGAAAAATAGTTCGCCACAACTTGGTCCTTGCTCGTCTGTCTGCTTTTCCCCACAATAAATTTCCCCAAGAGTAATTTCTATTGACGGCTCGTTTGCAGAGTTGCGGGTAAGTCTGACACCCGACATAACCGATGATGATGTGTTGTAGTACTCAATTTTGGTGTGCCATATTGCAATATTATCGGTAGTAACACTTACTGTATAGTGGTTGCCTACAGCCTCAACTACAATTTCTATTAGTTCGGCATCAAGAGGTAATGCACCTATTTCGCTTTGGGCTAATACACCCTCGTCTGTCGATGATGTGACAACAAACGATAGTTGTCTTTTGCCGACATCTACCCTTACCAATAGCCCACTACTATGCCCTAAATCGAGCAGTGCCGATGTTAGGTGATAGTCGATACAGCCCTTTGTGTTTGCAGAAGTGTTTAGGGTAAATGTGCAACTCCATGAAATGTCGGTAGTAGCAAGCGAGGGTGTCTTAAACATACCCTCTGTGCAGTTGTCTGCAATGGATAGTTTTACTCCATTTTTCGCCATATACTGCTCGGCACACGAGGCAAACCAGGTGGGATTGTTGCGAGTTTCACCATCTGAAAAATCGTCGTAATATTGTGATTTTGCAATATTTGTGAATAATAATGCGATAGTGAAAAATAATATTCGTGTAAAGTTTTTGTGTATCAATAAAATGTTGTAATTTTGTATCATGGTGTGGAATGTTTCTGTTGGCGATGTAAAGGTACATATCTTTTTGTATACTTGCAAAAAATTGTGCTGTATACTTTTGAAGTATAATACTCCTCAATAGGTCATACAATAATATTTTCCACATTTTGCCGTTTATTAGTAAAAATGTTAAAAATCTGAATATTATGATAGTAGCTATTGTTGGCGCAAGTGGTGCTGTGGGTAGTGAATTTTTGAATGTGTTGGCTTCGCGCCATTTCCCTATATCGGAGCTTCGTCTTTATGGCTCGAAGCGTAGTGCTGGAACGAAAGTTGAGTTTTGCGGAAAAGAGTATGTTGTGCGTGAACTCGTCCACGGCGATGGGTTCCGTGATGTGGATATAGTGTTTACCTCGGCAGGTGCATCGGTCTCTCGTGAATTTGCCGAAGATATTACTCGTTTTGGTGCTGTAATGATAGACAATTCGAGTGCATTTCGTATGGACTGCGATGTGCCTTTGGTAGTGCCGGAGGTTAATGCCGACGATGCTCTTGTTCGTCCTCGTGGTATTATTGCCAACCCTAACTGCACTACAATTCAGATGCTTGTAGCCCTTAAAGCTATCGAAGATCTCTCACATATTACTCGTGTACACGTGTCTACCTATCAAGCTGCCTCTGGAGCAGGCGCACAGGCTATGGTAGAACTCGAAAATCAGTACCGCCAAGCCCTTGCTGGTGAAGAGGTGACTGTGGATAAGTTTGCATATCAATTGGCTTTCAATCTAATACCTCAGGTCGATGTGTTTACCGACAACGACTATACAAAAGAGGAGATGAAAATGTATCACGAAACTCGTAAGATACTACATTCCGATGTGGCGGTGAGTGCTATGTGTGTGCGTGTGCCATCGTTAAGAGCGCATTCCGAGGCTATATGGGTAGAAACCGAGCGAGCTATCTCTCCCTCAGAGGCTCGTGAAGCTTTTGCTTGTGCCAAAGGTGTTGTGGTTATGGACAATCCTGAAAAGAAAGAGTATCCAATGCCTCTATTCCTATCTGGTCGTGACGAGGTGTTTGTGGGGCGTATTCGCAAAGATTTAGCAAACCCCAATGGCTTAACTTTCTGGTGCGTAAGTGACCAAATACGCAAAGGTGCAGCCCTAAATGCTGTACAAATAGCGGAGTATCTTATCGAAAAACATAATATTAAAGGTGCAAAGTAAACTTTTATTGCACCATTTAGGGTAAGCCACAACTTGCTTAGTGTTCTATTAATCTCATTTTATGAAAAAACGTCTCATATATCTATTCATACTATTTTGCATGATGTCTTGTTCGTGCAACAAAGGCAATCAGGAGTTTACCATTACAGGCTCTGTTGTACCTACCGACCTTAATGGCGACAAAGTATATCTTCAGACCCTCAATTCTGGTTTTGAAACAATACTGCTAGATAGTGCTTTTATAACCGATGGAGAGTTTGCATTTGAGGGTGTTGCCCCTCTTGAACCATCTTTCGTGCTTTTGTCGGTAGTTAAGCCTCGCAATGAGGATAGTTTCGAGACCGACTGTTCTATGGTACTCGAGGCCGGTGATATTGTGGTTGTTGTGGATAGCAACTACGTTATGCACGCCACTGGTACACCAATTAACGATATGACGCACCAGTGTGCACAGATTATAAAACAGTATATCGACTCGTGCGATACGTTGTTAGTGTCCGACTTAACATCAGATGAGCAGCGAGAACGACTTCAGCAATTGTGTACCCAACGTAACGAGGATATGCTAAAAACAATATTGCCAAATATAAACTATGCCGTTACTCGCACTATTGTGAGCGAATACTATACACTCTTTTCTATAGACCAACTTGATGTGCTTTATAACGCTGTGGATGAAAATAATAGAGAGTCTATTAAAGATCAATACAACTCAATTACCGAGTCGGTTATGGGTCAGGCTTTAGGTGCTGTCTCTATTCCAGATGCCGAAGGTAAGATGGTTGACTTTTACGAAATTTTTGCGCAACACGACTATACATTGGTCGACTTTTGGGCTTCGTGGTGCGGTCCTTGCATTCGCAATATGGTAGACATTAAAGATTTACATGCCCGACACTCTGGTCCTCGATTTGAGGTGATAGGTGTTTCGCTTGACGATAGTCGTGAAAAGTGGCTTAGTGCCGTGGAAAATATTGCCAGTGGTTGGATAGATGTTTCAAACCTCGAAGGATGGGAGTGCGACCTGTCTCGTCGATTAGATATTCGCTATGTGCCAGCCTCTATTCTTTTTGACCGTTATGGTAACATAATATCGCGCAACCCTTCAATGACTGAATTGGAGATATTTTTAGCTAAATAGGCTATAGTTTTTTAAGTCTATCGCTTTGCTTTTTTACCAGATTACCAGTTATGAATAGATATTTTCCAGCCGAATGGGAAGAACAGAGTTTTGTGCAACTAACATGGCCGCACGCAGACACAGATTGGGCTTATATGCTTGCCGAGGTGTCTGATTGCTTTTGTAATATTGCTCGTGAAATTGCTGCTCGTGAACGTCTACTCATCGTTGCCCCCAATGTGGACGATGTCCGCCGCCAGATAGAGGACGTTGTAAATATGGACGATGTCCGCTTTGCCGAATTACCCTCAAACGATACGTGGGCACGCGACCATGGCGGCATAACCATAATTGAAGATGGACGGCCTGTAATTCTTGACTTTTGTTTTAATGGTTGGGGACTGAAATTTGCTGCCGACCGAGACAATCTTATAACATCGCGACTTCACGATGATGGTTTTCTGCAAGGCGAACTACGCAATTGCCGTAATTTTGTTTTTGAGGGTGGCTCTATAGAGTCGGACGGCAAGGGTACACTTCTTACCACAGCGGAATGTCTGCTCTCGCTTAATCGTAATGCCACAATGTGCCGTGCCGATATTGAGCGTTATCTTCTCGATACTTTTGGTGCAGAACAGCTTTTGTGGCTTGACTATGGTTACCTTGCAGGCGACGATACCGACTCGCACATCGACACCTTAGCTCGCCTTTGCCCTAATAATACTATTGCATACGTTGCTCCACCAACCGATACTGCAGATGAGCATTATCAGTCGCTCACGCAAATGCAAGCGCAACTTCGCACTTTCCGCACTCTCCAAAGCGAGCCTTTTCGTCTTGTGCCACTACCTATGGCAGAGACGGTTTACGATGAAGCTGGTTGCCGCTTACCGGCTACGTATGCCAATTTTCTGATTATAAATGGTGCAGTACTCGTGCCTACATATAATACTCCAACCGATAATAAAGCACTTGCGGTGTTCAGCACCCTTTTCCCCAATCGTGAGATAGTTGGCATAGATTGCTCTGCACTTATCCGTCAGCATGGCTCTCTCCATTGTGTTACAATGCAATACCCCAAAATATAATGATACACTTGATGTAGTGTAAATATTCAACAATATATGAAAGTAGGAATTATTCAACAATATATCTCTCCCGATGTTGAGGCTAATAAGCAGTTGTTGGCTGTTGAAATTCGCAATGCCGCTCGTGACGGTGCCGAATTGGTAGTACTTCAAGAACTTCATAATTCGCCTTATTTCTGTCAAGTAGAGTCGACCGACAATTTCGACCTTGCCGAACCTATTCCCGGTCCTTCTACTGAGTTTTATGGTAGTGTGGCTCGTGAGTGCGGCATAGTGCTTGTTACTTCACTTTTTGAGCGTCGTGCTGCCGGGCTTTATCACAATACCGCTGTAGTGTTCGAGCGTGATGGCTCTATTGCCGGGCGTTATCGTAAGATGCACATTCCCGACGACCCAGCTTACTACGAAAAGTTTTATTTTACTCCTGGTGATCTCGGTTTTCAGCCTATCGAAACCTCGGTAGGACGTCTTGGCGTTCTCGTCTGTTGGGATCAGTGGTATCCCGAAGCAGCTCGCTTAATGGCTCTCGCTGGTGCAGAATTGCTCATCTATCCTACAGCTATAGGGTGGGAGAGTACCGATGCTGCCGATGAAAAAGCCCGTCAGCGTGAGGCTTGGATTACCGTGCAACGTGGTCATGCAGTGGCAAATGGGTTGCCGGTAGTATCTGTTAACCGCGTGGGGCACGAACCAGACCCAAGTGGAGTGACTAACGGCATACAATTTTGGGGATCGAGTTTTGTGGCTGGTCCTCAAGGCGAGTTGCTTTGGCAAGGTGCTACAGATAGTGCAGAATGTGCAGTGGTAGATGTCGATTTGCACCGCTCAGAGTGTGTGCGCCGTTGGTGGCCTTTCCTCCGCGACCGCCGCATTGACGCATTCTCCGACTTAACCAAACGTTTCCGCAATTAATAACTTTTTATAGTTGGTTCTATCTTTAATTTATAGCCCCTTCTAAATACAATAATATATTACCCTATATATGCAACGATCCGATTTTGAAATAATGGCACCTGCCGGCTCTTGGGAGAGTCTTCAAGCTGCTATAAATGCTGGTGCCGACTCGGTATATTTTGGCATAGAACGCCTTAATATGCGTTCGCATTCGTCGAGCAACTTTACCACCGAAGACCTACATCGTATAGTAGCTCTCTGCCGAGAACATTCAGTAAAAACCTATCTCACCATAAACACTATTATCTATCCCGAAGATATCGAGCTTATGCACGAGATAGTTGACAACGCTCGAATAGCAGGTGTGTCGGCTATTATTGCTGCCGATGTGGCAGTGATGCAATATGCCGTAAGTCAAGGAGTAGAGGTGCATTTAAGTACGCAGCTTAACATTTCAAATGTAGAGGCACTTCGTTTTTATGCACAATTTGCCGATGTTGTAGTTCTGGCTCGTGAGCTAAATATGGATCAGGTGGCATCTATACATAGTCAGATAGTGGAGCAAAATATATGTGGACGCAATGGCGAACAAATACGAATAGAGATGTTCTGTCATGGTGCTCTTTGTATGGCAGTATCGGGCAAATGCTACCTTTCGCTGCACGAATATAACAGGTCAGCTAATCGAGGCTCGTGTATGCAGGTGTGCCGTCACGCTTACACTGTAAAGGACGAGGAGACCGACATCGAACTAAGGGTAGACAACAAATACATTATGTCGCCTAAGGATTTGAAGACTATCCATTTTATGAATAAGATGATGGATTCGGGGGTGCGTGTATTCAAGATCGAAGGTCGCGCTCGTGGTGCAGAATATGTAAAGACAGTTGTAACGTGCTATCGTGAGGCTATAGAGGCTCATCTTTCGGGAACATACTCCGAGGAGAAGATAGCCGAATGGGATCAACGTTTGGCACGTGTGTTCAATCGTGGTTTCTGGAATGGTTACTACCTTGGTCAGCGACTTGGCGAATGGAGCTCGGTTTACGGCTCTAATGCCACCACTCGTAAGGCATACGTGGGCAAATGTACCAACTATTTCCAAAAAATAGGCGTAGCAGAGTTTCTTTTAGAGGCTCAGTCGCTTAGTGTGGGCGATGAAATACTTGTTACAGGCGAAACCACAGGTGCGTACGAAGCAATTGTCGATGAAATGCGTGTCGACCTCCACCCTGTCGATACAGTCGAAAAAGGCACCTATTTTAGCATAAAAACCTCCGAAGTCATTCGCCGCAACGACAAACTTTTCAAAATAGAAAAAGTAGAAAAGTCACCTCGTTAATAAAAGTGTAACATCAGTATATAGTTTTATGATTACCCCTATACTACAAAGACTAAGAGACGAAAAAGATGCACATCTTCGCGGTGGCATTTATCATCGTACCCAGGTGGACTTTGCATACAATTCAAATCATATAGAGGGTAGTCGTCTAACCCACATTATATTACAGATACTTGCCTTACCGCACAAGATCAATATAAACTATTGTTAAATTACTTCAAAATTAAATATTAACCTAATCCGCAATAATACTATGTCTACAATTTTTACTAAAATAGTTCATGGAGAAATACCCAGTTACAAAATAGCCGAGGACGACCGCTATTACGCTTTCCTCGATATTGCCCCATTAGCAGAAGGACACACACTTGTTATACCAAAACACACCGAGTGCGACTACATTTTTGCTCTCGATGAAGATACATATACTGGCTTAATGGCATTTGCACGCCGAGTAGCACAAGCTATAGAAGCTGCAATACCTTGCAAACGAGTGGGAGTGGCAGTGCTTGGAATGGAAGTTCCACATACTCACGTACACCTTGTGCCACTAAAAAAGGAGTCGGATATGATATTTTCTAACCCTAAACTCTCCCCATCGCCCGAGAGAATGGCAGAAATAGCTGCTAAAATAGCTGCAAATTTCAAATAAAATATTACCTAAGTAATTGATATGTAGGGGGTAGCACAGTGAATTTATAGAGAAATGGAATATTTGTCTTAAAAAGTTTGCATAATTCAACAATTATCTGTACCTTTGCACTCCGAAATCAGAGAGGTAATTACTTTGATTAATTGTATGATGGCGGGATAGCTCAGTTGGTTAGAGCGTCGGATTCATAACCCGGAGGTCTCGAGTTCAATTCTCGATCCCGCTACAAAAAAAGCACTGAAACTTAGTTTCAGTGCTTTTTTTGTTATATCATAATGTTTCAGAAATATGTGTTTGTTGCAAATTCGTATTGTTCAATAAATAAGAATCCGCAATAATCGGCTCATGTTGAGCTGAAAATTGCAGATTTTTGTTTTTTTGACCCGATAGCGTTATTTTGAGGTGTAAAGGGATTTTCTATTTTCACTTGACTTTTTTTATTTTTTCCAGAAAGTAGGTGAGAAGAGGACTAATATGGTGAATATTTCGAGACGACCGGTAAGCATAAGGAACGACATATACCATTTTGCAAAAGGTATCACTGTTGCATAGCTACCCGATGGCCCTTGCTCGCCCAATGCTGGTCCGATATTCGAAATCATCGATACCGATGCTCCTATTGCTTCATTCATATTTAGTCCGCAAATAAGTAGTACTACTATCGAAATTACTATGATAATAACATATATCGTTACAAAAGAGAACACACCTGCCAATACCTGCTCTGGCAGAACGTGGTGGTTTAGTCGTACTGGAATAATGGCTTTGGGGTGAATAATGCGTCGTATCTCGAAAAGAGCATTTTTAAGAGTAATGTTTAGTCGTATCATTTTCAATCCACCAGAGGTAGAGCCTGCTGATGCACCTGCAAACATCAGAAAGAGTATGATAAATATGCAGTGAGCTGGCCAGAGAGTATAGTCGTCTGTGCCAAATCCTGTGGAGGTAATGATAGATACTACTTGGAATAATGCACGACGAAAATCATGTTCCACCGACCCTACAGAAGTGTTGTGCCCTGTTATTACAAGCGATATAGTGATGATAGCTGTAGCTAAAAGTACGATTATTCCGTAAGTCTTAAATTCGTCATCGCGAAATAGGCGAGATACTTGTCGTTTGACTAAAGTGTTGTACAATAGAGTGAAATTGATACCCGATGTAAACATAGCTACAACTATTATATAATGAATAGCAGGTTGTTGCCAAAAAGCTATAGATGCCTGTTTTGTAGAGAAGCCACCAGTACCCATGGCAGAAAAAGCATGACACGCAGCATCAAAAGGGTTCATACCGGCACACCATAGGAGTATAAAAACAATCAGGGTAAGAGTGAAATAAATCTCCCAAAGAATGCGAGCAGTATCTTTGAGACGTGGTAGAAGTTTATCGTGTTGAAGACCAGAAGCTTCAGCTTGATATACATTCATTCCCACGCCAAAAAGAGGCAATACTGCCATTGATATAGCCACTATACCCAAACCACCGAGCCAGTTTGAAAAACATCGCCAAAAAAGTATACCATGAGGCAACGAGTCTATATTGGTAAAAACCGAAGCTCCGGTAGTTGTGAACCCCGACATAGTTTCAAAAAAAGCATCGGCTACCGATGTTGTTACTCCCGAAAATAGAAATGGCAACATACCAAATAGTGAGAATAGAATCCAAACTGAGCCTACAATAAGATAACCCTCGCGAGTACCAAATTGGTGCTTTGAGCCGTGTCCAACAAAGATACCTGTAAGTCCAGCCACGAAAGTTATACCTGCCGATATTAGGAATGCCCGAACATCGCTGTCGTGAAATATAGCCGACACTCCAGCTGCAATAAGCATAGTAATGCACTCAATGATAAGCAATGCACCGAGTACCTTTATTACTTGTCTGATGTTAAATGTTTTAGTCAAAGTACGAAGAGTAAAAGTGGTTAGTTGTTGAATAGCTTGGCGAGTTTGCGAACTCCGCCAGCTTTGCAGAATATGACTACGTGGTCGCCGGGTTGGATTACGGTGTTACCATCGACAATGTAGCCTTTGCCATTGCGTACTATGCCGCCTATGTTTACATTTTCGGGCAACCAAAGGTCGCGAACTCGCGAGCGTGTAATGCGGTCGCCAGGTTTTACCACAAATTCTACTACCTCGGCATCGGAATAGGTTAGACACTGAACATCGTGGGCATCGTCATCGAGTGTTTGCTGATAGATGTACGATGCCGATATTATCTTTTTGTTGATAATCATACCTATATCGAGGTTATCGGCAAGGTCTATATAGTCGATATTTTCGACCTCAGCTATGGTTTTGCGTATGCCAAAGCGTTTGGCTGCAAGACAGGCAAGAATATTGGTTTCGGAATTACTGGTAAGGGCTATAAACGCATCGGCATCTTCAATGCCTTCATCGCGAAGTAAGTCCATATTACGTCCATCGCCATGGATAATGAGATTGTCGGTTTTCTCTGCCAACTGCATACAGCGTTCTCGGTCGCTTTCGATTATTTTTACATTGATGTGCGATGGTATATATTGTACCGTTTTTATTGCTATCTTAGAACCGCCCATTATTATAACGTTCTTCATATCGAATGACAATTTGCCTGCGGCTTTGCGTACAAACTCTATATTCTCTTTGGTACAGATAAAATAGACAAGGTCGTTGGCAAGTATTTGGTCGTTACCACTGGGTATTATAGTGTTTGAATGGCGTTTAACGGCAACAATACGAAAACGGTCGTGATTGAAAAAACCTGTCTTAAACTCCTTGTTTATTATTTCTGAGTTGTTGCGCACCTTTACGCATATAAGCACAAGAGCTTCGCTTGCAAATGTGCGGTATTCGCGTATCCAACTTCGGCGCATAGCTTGTACAATTTCGGTAGCAGCAAGCATCTCGGGATAGATAAGGTGGGTGATACCCATAGTGTTGAACATCTCAAGATTTTTAGTCTGTAGATATTCGTAGTTATCTATTCGGGCTATAGTTTTCTTTACGCCAAGTTGCTTAGCTATCATACACGATGTAAGGTTGGCACTTTCGTGTAGGGTAACAGCAATAAAGAGGTCGCAGTGGCGCATACCGCATTTTTGCAAGTCGACAATAGAGGTAGGAGAGCCTACACAGGTCATCACATCATAGTCGTTACTTAAGTCGTGAAGGTTTTCCTCCGACTCGTCCATTATTACTATATCGTGATTTTCGCTTGAGAGCATCTTGGCAGCATGGCGACCTACTTCTCCTGCTCCTACTATAACTATTTTCATCGTGTGTGGCTATTGTTTATTATTTGCTACTTGTTCTATTGTTGTGGCTATGCCTTGAGTGTCAAGACCGAGCATTTGGTATAATTCGGCAGGCGAGCCGTGTTCGACAAACGAGTCGGGCAAGCCGAGACAGGTAATTTGTGGGTGGTAATTGTGGCTGTTCATCCAATCTTCTACCGCTGCACCTGCACCGCCTATGGTTGTGCCGTCTTCGATAGTAATAATGCGGCTATATCGTGAGGCAATAGTCTGCAACAAATTTTCGTCTAAGGGTTTGAGCCAACGCAAGTCGTAAAGACCTATTTTAGTATCAGAATGGTCGGCTTCGTATGCGGCTATAGCCTTTTCGGCAGTATAGAGTATAGGACCTACACCGACTATGGCAATATCATGTCCCGATTTCATCTCCTCGCCAACTCCCACATCGATTGTTTTAAGTGGATTGCGCCAATCGGTAAGAACGCCTTTCCCTCGCGGGTAACGTATTACAATAGGACCTTCGGTGGCAACGGCAGTCGTCATAAGATTGCGAAGCTCGTGTTCGTTGCGAGGTACACCTATTTTCATATTAGGTATAGGGCGGAAAAGAGCTAAGTCGAATTGTCCTTGGTGGGTAGCACCATCGTTGCCAACTATGCCTGCACGGTCGAGACAGAAGATGACGTGCAGATTTTGCAGAGCCACATCGTGGATAACATTGTCAATAGCACGCTGCATGAAACTGGAGTAGATGTTGCAAAAAGGCACGAAACCCTCTTTAGCCATACCGGCCGAAAAAGTTACGGCATGTCCCTCGGCAATACCAACATCGAAAGTGCGTTTTGGCAAAGCATTCATCATAACATTCATCGAGCAGCCCGAAAGCATTGCAGGGGTAACTCCAACTATCCGCTCGTCACTATTGGCAAGTTCGAGAAGTGTTTGCCCGAAGACATCTTGAAATTTAGGTGGCTCGTTTTTGCCTATGGCTTTTATCCTCTCGCCGGTGTCGGGGTTGAAGTTGCCCGGAGCATGCCACGTGGTTACTTCGCTTTCGGCAGGGAGATAGCCTTTGCCTTTTTTGGTAATTATATGTAACACCTTAGGTCCGCGATAGTTTTTTATTTCGTTAAGTACCTCTATGAGTTGCTGCACGTTGTGTCCATCGATAGGACCAAAATAGCGAATGTTTAGTCCCTCAAAAATATTGTTGCCAGTCTTACTGCGAAGTCCTTTTAGCGAGTTGCCAAAGCGAATTAATCTGTTGCGTTTTCCCTCCGACATAAGTCCTAATTTTTTTAGACAGCGGTAGGTGCGGTAACGAGCACGATTGTATGTGGGTGAGAAGTGAATTTTTGTAGACCAATGGTTTAGACCTCCGTGTATAGGGTCAATAGCCATACTATTATCGTTGAGTATGATAAGTAGGTTGTTAGGATTAATAGATACATTGTTTAACCCCTCAAAAGCCAAGCCGCCGGTCATAGCACCATCGCCAATAACAGCAACTACGTGGCGGTCGTTTTCGCCTTTTAGGGCGGCAGCTATGGCAATGCCGAGGGCTGCCGAAATAGAAGTAGACGAATGCCCTGTGCCAAAAGCATCGTATTCGCTCTCTTTGATATTAGGAAATCCACAAAGCCCTTTGAAACAGCGGTTAGTGCCAAACTGTTTGCGACGTCCAGTTAGTATTTTGTGGGTATATGCTTGGTGGCCAACGTCCCAAATAATGCGGTCGTAGGGGGTGTTAAGTACACGATGCAGGGCTACAGTTAGTTCTACCACGCCAAGGTTAGCACCCAAGTGCCCGGGGTTTATTGCTAATTGTTCGACAAGGAAATGCCGGATTTCTTCGCATAGTTTAGGTAGTTGTTCTTCGGGAATTTTCTTTAAGTCTTCAGGTGAATCGATAGTGTCGAGTAGTGTGTAGGTCATTTCTATATGATTTGTGTAGGTTCTGAATAATTTATGGCTAACAGCCTTAATTTCCAATAGCTAAATATTATGATTTTAGAGAATAATATAACTTGCAAAATTACTAATAAGTGTGCAGAATACCAAATTTAATATCTGGTATGTTCCTAAAGTCTTGGCTAAAGTTTTGGCAGTTGCAAAAACAAAATATTTTGAGTAATTTTGCGTTCTATGCGTATATAGTGGTGTGAAGATGCATGCTTTAGTGTAAAGCATTGTATATGAAACTAATACATAGCTTGTATGTGCCATTAATTTGCTGGAAAAACATATAAAATACCAATAAACGATACAATATGATAGAATATATAAAGGGTGAAATTGCCGACCTTACCCCCACAACGTGTGTGCTTGAAACAAATGGCGTTGGTTATGGACTAAATATATCGCTTGTTACATATCAGGATTTGCAGCAACATCAAACTGCTCGCCTCTACGTGTACGAAAACATAAAAGAGGATGCATATCAGCTATTTGGCTTTAGCGAAAAAAAGGAAAGAGATATATTTCTGCTACTGATTTCAGTTAGTGGAGTTGGCGCATCTACCGCACGAATGATACTGTCGAAACTATCGGCTTCGGAACTTCAGGAGGCTATAGCCTCTGGCAATGTTAATGTCCTAAAAGCTGTTAAGGGAATAGGACTTAAGTCGGCACAGCGCATCATTATCGACCTCAAGGATAAAGTTGGCAGTGTTGGTTGTGGCGATATAGACCTTTCGGCTGTTAATGTTAAGAGTGAAAAAGCCGAAGAGGCAGTGGCGGCACTCGTTGCTCTCGGTTTCCAAAATCAAGCATCGGCAAAGGTAGTCGAAAAACTTCTAAAAGACGACCCATCGCTTGAAGTGGCTAAGATAATAAAGAAAGCACTATCAATGATTTAAGCAGCCTAATTGTAGGCTCTCACCATCGTTGCAGCCGATAAAACTAATTGAGGCTCGCTCCAAACTCGCATTAATGACAAATCTAAAAAAAACATCAATAATAGTACTTTCTGTCATCGTTGTATTGGCAGGTCTTGGCATCGGTATCCAAAGCGTTTTGGCATCGTCGCACTCGATAGCTATTCAAATGGCTGACGATGAGACGACTACAGATGACGAATTTGATGCCCCTCAACCTGTAAAGTTTTATAGCGACACCTTGCGCAATAATGCACCAAAAGGAGCATATGCTGTAAAGGCTACCGGCAGCAACGACCCTCAACAGATTGACCGTGAGTTGCCGATGGACTTGAAAGACCCATCAAATATAACGTCTACTGTCGAATACGACACTCGCACCGGCAACTATGTTGTTACATCTAAAATGGGCGACATAGACATCTCTACACCTTTTTCCCTTACCCCTGACGAATATAAGCAGCAGTCGCTCCGCAACGGAATGCGCGACTACTGGCGCGAAAAAAATGCTACGGCACAAGAGAATTACGAAGACAAATTTAACCTTGCCGATATGAAATTCTCGCTCGGACCAGCCGAAAAAGTGTTTGGTCCCGGAGGTGTGCAAATTAAGACCCAAGGCTCGGCAGAAATATCGTTTGGCATTATAAACAACAACATAAAAAACTACTCCCTTGCCGAGCGACTTCGCAATACTACTACCCCCGATTTCGACGAAAATATTCAGCTCAACGTAAACGCTACCGTGGGCGACAAGATAGGCTTTACGATGAACTATAACACCGAAGCCTCGTTCGATTTCGACCAACAGATGCTCAAACTCAACTATAAAGGGCAAGAGGACGAAATCATCAAGAGTATTGACCTTGGTAATGTTAGCCTACCCCTAAACTCATCACTTATCAAAGGTAGTTCGGCACTTTTTGGTGTTAAAGCCGAATTGCAATTTGGTAAATTTAGTTTTACCGGTGTTGTATCGCAACAACAGTCCGAAACAAAGAATGTGAGTTCCAAAGGCGGCTCACAACTGCTTGACTTTGAAGTGTCGGCAGACAATTACGATGAAAATCGCCACTATTTCCTCTCGCACTATTTCCGCAACACTTACGACCAAAATATGTCGAAACTCCCATACGTTACATCGGGCGTCAACATTACACGCTGTGAAGTTTGGGTAACAAACAAACGAGGCAATTTTGATCAAGCTCGCAACATTATAGCATTTATGGACTTGGCAGAGGGCGACAGCATTGACAACGACTATTGGCTTACCTTCCCAAACAAAATGCCCGACAACTCAGCCAACTCGCTATACGATGAGGTGAAAGTAGTTGACGGAGTGCGCGATATACAACAGTGTAATGCCGTATTGGCAGCGATGTATGGCAACTATGGCATAGTAGGTGGCGAAGACTACGAAAAGATAGAGAGTGCCAGACGCCTTGACCCCTCGGAATATACCCTAAACAATCAACTCGGTTTCATCTCTTTGCGCCAGTCGCTCAACAACGACGAAGTGCTTGCCGTGGCTTTTGAGTTTACCTATAACGGCAAAACATATCAAGTGGGTGAGTTCTCTACTGACCCTGTACAAGCTCCAAATTCGCTTATTGTAAAACTGCTAAAAGGTTCTGCTACATCGCCCCAAACAAAACTTTGGGATTTGATGATGAAAAACATCTACTACTTAGGTGGCAATCAGGTGCAACAACAGGACTTCAAACTAAATATACAATTCAAAAACGACTCGGGTGGCGTATATGTAAACTACATACCCGAAGGGGCTATAAAAAATCAACTACTGCTAAAGGTTATGAACCTCGACCGCTTAGATGCTCGTCAGGAATTGAACCCCGATGGAAAATTCGACTATGTAGAAAACCTTACTATGTACTCCTCCTCGGGACGAGTTATCTTTCCGGTTGTTGAACCATTTGGTTCGCACCTGCGTAAGATGATAGGCAACGATGCTATAGCCGACAAATACTGTTTCGACGACCTTTACCGCTCCACCAAAGTGTCGGCACAGGAGATGTCCGAGAAAAATAAGTTTCGTATAGCTGGTGAGTATCAAGCCTCATCGGGTAGCGTTATACGCCTTAATGCTATGAATGTGCCACGTGGCTCGGTAGTGGTAACCGCCGGAGGACAGAAACTGACCGAAAATGTCGACTATACCGTCGACTATACAATGGGAACAGTTACTATTCTCAATCAGTCGATACTTGCCTCGGGTAACAACATTGATGTGCAATTAGAGAGCCAAAGTATGTTTAATATGCAGCGTAAAACCCTTGTAGGGGCGCATGCCGAATATGCTTTTACTAAAGATCTCTCGATTGGCGCCACTATTATGCACCTTAGCGAGATGCCTCTCATCACTAAAACGCAGATGGGGTCAGAACCTATTTCCAATACCATTTGGGGAGCAAACATCGCTTATCGCACCGATGCACCATGGCTTACCAAAGGTATCAATGCTATACCACTGCTAAATGCCACAGCACCATCTAACATAGTGTTTAATGCCGAATTTGCGCAAATGATTCCAGGACACCGCAAAGTGGAAAACAATCCGGGCTTTGCCTATATCGACGATTTTGAGAGTACCGAAACTGGCATCGACCTAAAATATACATATTATTGGCATCTTGCCTCTACTCCATACGACCCATCAGCAACAGCTCTCTTTCCCGAAGCTGCCAAAACCAACGATATAGAGTATGGCAAAAATCGTGCATTGTTCAATTGGTACTCAATAGATAACTCTGTATTTAACCGCGACTCACGCGAAACACCTATTCATATCCGTGCCGACAAAGACTTGCAAAGCAACCACCTTACTCGCGAAGTAATGGAACAGGAGCTTTTCCCAAATCGCGAAGCCATTCTTGGACAATCGTCATCGCTTTCGGTACTCAATGTGAGTATCTACCCCGAAGAACGCGGTCCGTACAACCTCGACCTTAGCGTTAATCCTGCAAATGGTCGCCTGCTAAATCCGCGTAAACGTTGGGGCGGAATGATGCGTAAAATAGAGACTTCCGACTTTGAGAATGCTAATATAGAGTACCTTGAGTTTTGGCTTATGGACCCCTTTGTGTACGACACCCTCTCAACTCATAAAGGCGGCGACCTCTACATTAACCTTGGCGATGTAAGTGAGGACATACTCAAAGACGGTAAAAAGTTCTTTGAAAATGGTATGCCGGCATCGGGCGACCGCGCAACTTGCGATAGCACCATTTGGGGCTTAGTGCCACGTATACAGTCAACAGTGTTGGCTTTCGATGGCGACCTCGCCTCTCGCCAATACCAAGACGTGGGCTACAATGGTCTTCGCACAGAGGACGAATTTAAGTTTGCCACGTACAAGCAGTTCGTTGACCAATTACGAGGTGTACTCTCGCCTGCTGCTATCGATGCTATGACAAATGACCAATTTTCGGCTCTTAACGACCCTGCCAGCGACAACTATCACCACTACCGTGGTACTGACTACGACGGCGAAGAACGCTCTATACTCGAACGCTATAAACGTTATAACGGACCCGAGGGCAACTCGCCAGCCTCCGACCTCTCAAGCGAAAATTACTCTACTTCGGCAACAACTATCCCTAATGCCGAAGATATAAACCAAGACAATACTCTTAACGAATACGAAAAGTACTACCAATACCGCATCTCACTCCGTCACGAAGATATGGTTGTTGGTCGTAACAATATTGTTGACCGTGTAGAGACCGATGTGCGAATGGCAAACGGCACGCAAAGTCGTGTGGCGTGGTACCAATTTAAAGTGCCAGTACGCGGATATGAAAAAGCTGTAGGTTCGATACGCGATTTCAAGAGTATCCGCTTTATGCGTATGTTTATGACCGACTTTGAACAAGAAATGCACCTACGCTTTGGAACACTCGAACTTGTGCGTGGCGAATGGCGCGGCTACAACAAACCACTTTACGACCCAGCATATCCCCCTATTTCCGATGCCACTATAGATGTAACATCTGTCAATATAGAAGAAAACGACAAGAAAGAGCCTGTTAACTATCTGTTGCCTCCCGGTGTATCGCGACAAACCGACCCAAGCCAACCACAGCTCACTCAGCAAAACGAGCAATCGATGCTACTTAAAGTGCTTAACCTCTCACCTGCCGATGCTCGCGCAGTGTACAAAAATATTAATTACGATATGCGTATGTATCGTCGTTTGCAGATGTTTGTTCATGCCGAGCAGATAATCGACGACGACCTTAATCTACGCGACTACGAGACATCTGTATTTATCCGTATAGGTTCCGACCACACAATGAACTACTACGAGTATGAAATACCTCTCCGCCTAACCCCTGCCGGACACTACACCACAGCGCAACGTGCCGAGGTATGGCCTGCCGAGAATATGCTCGACTTTCCTCTTAGCCTTCTTACCGATGTAAAGACTAACCGCAATAAACGCATACAACAGTCGGGGACTTCGATGAACGTACCCTATTTCGAGTACGACCCTGCCAACCCTCAACACAAGGTAACTGTGGTTGGTAACCCCAATTTGGGCGATGTGCGCACACTGCTCATTGGCGTTCGTAACCAAGCACGCGAGGCTAAGAATGTAGAGGTGTGGGTTAACGAATTGCGCTTGACAGATTACAACGAAGAGAGTGGTTGGGCTGCCCTTGCCAACTTGGCTATAAACCTTTCCGACATTGGATCGGTTAGTTTGGCTGGTCGTTACGAGACTGCCGGCTTTGGTGGTATTGAAGAGTCGCTTCAGGAGCGTCGTATGGACGACTTTTACCAATTCAACGTCTCGGCACAATTCGATTTTGGACGTTTCTTCCCCGAAAAAGCTGCCGTTCGCATACCTTTATACTATAGTTATGGCATCGAAAACTCAACACCTAAATATAACCCTTTGAGCGAGGACATACTTCTTCGCGATGCTATGGATGCACTTGCCTCCAAGGAACAGCGCGACTCGCTACGCACCATTTCTGCCGATCGTAATACAACCGAGAGTTTTAACATTACAGGACTAAAAGTAGACATTAAGAGTAAAACGCCAAAACTTTGGGATCCCTCTAATTTTACCCTCTCCTACGCCTACACCAAGACACAAGACCTCGACCCCGAAACAGCTCGCGATTTCAACAAAACTTACAACGGACAGTTTGCCTACAACTTTTCCACTTCGCCTCGTGCATGGGAGCCTTTTAAGAACAATAAAAAAGTGGCAAAAGTTAAGATACTAAAAGAGTTTGGTATTAACTACGAGCCATCTCTTTTGGCTCTGAATATAACAATGAACCGTAACTATTCCGAAACTCAGCTACGCGATCTAACGGGGGCAATGTATGTCGACTACCACGACCCTAATAATTCGCTCTTCTCGTTCTCTAAAGACTTTACATGGAGTAGAAGTTTCGACCTCAATTACGACCTGACGAAAAATCTTAAATTCTCGCTCAAAACAGCCACTAACGCACGTTTCGACGAGTCGCGCTTTACACCGGTCAACCGCGAATTTTTCCCAGATGAGTATGAAGCGTGGCGCGATACCGTACGCCAGTCGATGGCTGTAGGCGGTCGTCCGCTCGACTATCAGCAGATATTTACTGCCTCGTGGGACGTGCCAATTAACAAAATACCGGGACTCGATTTTATAACTGCCAAAGCACAATACAATGCCACCTACACATGGAATGCAGGTGTTGTCTACGATGGGGTAAGCACTATGGGTAATACCATTACCAATTTGGCTATGTGGCAAGCCGATGGTAACTTAAATTTCGAGACACTCTATAACAAGTCGAAATACTTGAAAGCCATAAATCAGAAATTTTCGGGAAAGAGCAGCAAGCGTAATAATCGTAAATTCACACCCAAAACTTTCACCCAAGTGGTAACACTCAGCGACACTGCCGCAACTCGTGTTACACACCGTTTGGGTAGCGATAAGTTTACCATTACCTTTGCTGATGCCTCTGGCACACCAGTCAAGTTGCGCTACAAGTCTGTCGACCGCAATGCTATAGAGATTTCGCCAACCAAGTCGGCTAAGTCGGTAAACGTTACAATTGTAACTACCGACCCTAATTTTGAAACTGCCGGCAAGAAAGTTGCAGACTTCTCGGTTCGTTTCTTGATGCTAGTTCGCCGCTTGTCAGTGTCGTATAAGCAAACAAGTTCACTCTCGTTGCCCGGGTTTGAAAATGGTGGTCTTTTCTTCGGTCAGACGGTCAACAATAAGTTAATGCAACCTGGTCTTGACTTTTCGTTTGGTGTACCAACTGACAGATATATCGATAAGGCAATAGAACGAGGATGGCTCATAACCAACGACTCTATAGTTAACCCTGCAATGTATAATACCTCTACCGACTTCGATGGCAAACTCTCCCTCGAACCTATACCAGGGCTGAAAATCGACCTCAACTCTAAGCGTGTTACTACCGACCAGCAGACAATACAATATATGTTCGATGGTATGCCAACCAACTACAATGGCACTTTCCGTATGACTTATTGCGCCCTTGGTACAGCATTTTGGAGCCACGGCAATAGCGAAAACAACTACAAGAGCCGTGCCTTTGACCGCTTTTTAGAGAATAGACAAGTTGTTGCAGACCGCCTAACAGAACGATATAATGGTACGCACTACCCAACAAATGGTTTCGCTGCCGAGTCAGACTTAGCAGGCAAACGTTTCGACAAGAAGAATGGAGGCTACTCTCTTAGCTCTGCCGATGTAATGATACCTGCTTTCTTTGCAGCCTATTCAAATACCGACATTAATCGTCAAACAAACGATATATTTCCATCGCTCCTTGCTATGCTACCAAACTGGCGCATATCGTACGACGGACTAAGTAAGATTAAAGGTGTTGATAAGTGGTTTAAGTCTATTACTCTTAACCACGCTTACCAGTGTACTTACAATGTTGGCTCGTACTCATCGTTCTCAAACTATTCGCAGAATGAAGATGGTTTTGGATTTATACGCGATGTAACAACAGGCAATCCTGTGCCATCATCGCCCTACGACGTAGCATCGGTTAGCATAACCGAAAACTTGTCGCCACTTATTGGAGTTGATGTGGCTATGAAAAACTCCGTTACAGCCAAATTAGAGTTTAAGAAACAGCGAACACTTACCCTTAATATGACATCTAATCAGATACTTGAGGCGGTTAACAACGAGTGGGTTGTTGGCGTTGGCTATGTTATTAAGGACTTCGATATTATACTTAAACTAAAAGGCGAAAAGACAACAAAAGTAAAAAACGACCTCACACTTCGCCTTGACTTTGCATTCAAAGATATATCAACACTTCTCCGTCGTTTAGACTCGGTAGACGACACACAAGCCACATCGGGCAACAAAACGTTAACAATTAAGTTTGCAGCCGAATATGTATTCAGCTCCAAACTCAATTTCCGTCTCTTCTGCGACCACCAAACCAACACCCCCTACATCTCCACCTCTTACCCAATCTCCACCACCAATGTAGGTGTAGCAGTTAAATTTATGCTAACTCGCTAATAACAATGCCAAGGCAGTAAATTTAACGAACAATTAGGCCTATTGGTCAAAATGGGTGTTAAAATGCTTGTATTTCACTGAAAGATAGTAACTTTACAGTGTTCAAAAACCTATTTTACTATGAATCCTTATTTCTGCATAAAATTATGCGTCTAAATTAAATTGTTATTTGTAACTTAAGCCGCACAAAA
>X285_Short_beaked_Echidna__coassemble_423_pt1 | contig 30927 bp, 25 predicted proteins | sample X285_Short_beaked_Echidna__metabat2_high_PE_005 | metagenome-assembled genome bin X285_Short_beaked_Echidna
ATAGGTATGAAATTCGACACCACAAAAGGCACACTCGAAGAGTGGGTGGTAGAGAAGTAAACGTTTAGCAAAACTCTATAACATAGAAAGTAAATGTGGTTCCATAACTAAGTTATAGAACCACATCTATTATTCAACAGGGATTAGTCCTCGTTCGGCGGCTACTTTAAGGAGTAGGGCTTTGGCGGCATCGTGTTCGTTGGGGATAATGCCATCGAGGATAGCATCTTTGATTATGGTTTTTAGTTCGCCAATAGTGTTACAGGGCGGAATACCAAAGAGTTGCATAATTTCTATACCATCGACTGGAGGTTGGAAACAACGAATGCGGTCACGCTCTTCGAGTTCACGGAGTTTTACACGGACAAGGGCAAAATTGTCAGAAAAGCGTTTCACCTTTTCGCGGTTAGCACTGGTTATGTCGCATTGGCAGAGAAGCATAAGCGAATCTATGTCGTCGCCAGCATCGAAAAGTAGTCGGCGGACGGCAGAGTCGGTAACTATATCCTCGCTCAACACGATAGGGCGCATGTGGAGGTCGACAAGTTTTTGGACAAATTTCATTGGTTCGCCGAGCGGCAAGCGAAGACGCTTAAAAATGCCGGGAATCATACGTTGCCCAAGGAAATTGTGGTTGTGGAAAGTCCATCCGGCATTTTCGTCCCACTGCTTGCTATAAGGTTTACCAATATCGTGCAACAATGCAGCCCAACGAAGCCAAAGGTCGCTGGACTGAAGAGCCACAGCATCGAGCACTTTAAGGGTATGCAAAAATATATCCTTATGACCACGTTCACCACGACGCTCAACTCCTTTTAGGCGGTCAAGTTCGGGGAATATGCGAGCTAAAAGTCCTGTCTGTTCGAGTAAGAGCCAACCAATAGAGGGGCGGTCGGCAAGCATTATCTTATTTATTTCGTCGGTAATACGTTCACGAGTAATAATATCGATTCGTTCGGCATTGCGCTTTATAGCATCGAGAGTTTCCGGAAAAATGTCGAATTGCAATTGTGTTGCAAAGCGTATGGCACGCATCATACGCAGGGGATCGTCGGAGAAGGTGATGTCGGGGTTAAGAGGGGTACGGAGAATGCGAGCATCCATATCGGACAAACCGTCAAAAGGGTCGACAAGCTCGCCAAAACTTTCGCTATTAAGGCATAGAGCTAAGGCATTGACCGTAAAGTCGCGACGGCACTGATCCTCCTCAAGAGTTCCCTCTTCGACAATGGGGTTACGGCTATCTTGATGATAACTCTCGCGGCGTGCGCCAACAAATTCCACTTCCAAATTTCCACGTTTTACTTGCGCTGTGCCGTAAGTTTTAAACACAGCAAGCGTTGTGCCACGCCCCAAAGCCTTGGCAAAGGCACGTGCCATATCTATACCACTACCAACAACCACAACATCTATATCTTTATTTGGTCGGTCAAGTATAAGGTCGCGTACATATCCTCCTATAACGTAACACTCCATACCGAGCGTGTCGGCAGTGCTGCGTAGAGTGTGAAAAACTGGTTGATCGATTTTGTCTTTTAAGTTGAGCATCAATAAAAAAGCGGTTGTTGTTTTAGGGTAGTTTTATTATTATAGGGAGGTTCTATAAATTGACTTTTTTGAAAAATATTATTCTGACTATAAATTCCCTATAGGGAGTTAGTCGTTACGGCGGTCGAGACGAACGACATTTTCTACGTGATGAGTATGAGGGAACATATCGACAGGTTGCACAGCTGTAACTCGATATTTTTCGTCTAAGAGCTGTAGGTCGCGAGCCTGCGTTGCAGGATTACAGCTGACATAAACAATACGGCGAGGGGCGGCATTGAGAATGACCTTTATAACATCTTCGTGCATACCGGCACGAGGGGGGTCGGTAATTATAACATCGGGACGCCCATGTTCGGCAATGAAGTCGTTGGTAAGAATATCTTTCATATCTCCAGCATAAAAGAGGGTGTTGTCGATATTGTTAATTGACGAATTAACCTTAGCATCCTCAATAGCCTCGGGAACATACTCTATGCCAATAACCTTTTTTGCACGGCGACTAACAAAGTTTGCTATTGTGCCAGTGCCGGTGTAGAGGTCGTAAACCAACTCATCGCCACTAAGGTCGGCAAACGAGCGAGCCACTTTGTAGAGTTGATATGCTTGTTCTGAATTAGTTTGATAAAAAGATTTAGGGCCTATCTTAAAGTGTAGCCCCTCCATCTCTTCGTAAATAGCTTCGGAACCATGGTGGCAGTGGATAGTTTGGTCGGTAATAGTATCGTTGCATTTTGAATTTATGACATAGAGTAGCGACGTAATTTTAGGGAAACGAGCCACAAGATGATCTAATAGGGCGGTGCGCCAGGTCTCGTCATCATAGAAAAATACCACTACAACCATAAGTTCGCCAGTAGAGGTGGTACGAATCATAAGGGTGCGCAAAAAACCCTCTTGATTGCGAAGGTCGAAGAACGAGAGTTTGTGCGAGAGAGCATAAGAGCGTATCTCGTTGCGGATTTGATTTGATATATCGTCCTGAAGCCAGCACTGGTCAATATCTAACACCTTGTCGAACATTCCCGGTATATGGAAACCCACTCCACAAAGTTCTTCGGGCGTATGTTCAATCTGCATATCATCGAAAGAGAGCCAACGGCGATTTGAGAAAGTGTATTCGAGTTTATTACGATAGAAATATGTTTTTTCTGAGCCAAGGATAGGCGAAATAGAGGGCAACTGTATATGACCCAAGCGAGTAAGGTTATCAACCACCTGCTGTTGTTTGTAGCGGATTTGTTCGCTGTAGGGCAAAATTTGCCATTTGCAACCACCACAAGTGCCATAGTGAGTGCAGGCAGCTTCGCAACGATTATCGCTGTAGGAGTGAAACGCTACAACACGACCCTCCATATAATTTTTTTTCTTCTTAGTTACCTGAATATCTACCACATCGCCGGGAACGGCATATTGGGTAAATACAACAATATCGTCAACCTTAGCAAGGGCTTTGCCCTCGGCGGCAACATCGGTTATCGTTACTTCGCGAAGTATTGGCAGTTGTTTCTGTTTACGAGCCATATATTATTGTTTTATACTCTTAATTCAAAATTCTACAATTTGCAAAATTACTAAAAATAATCCATACTATTGGTGCGAGAAGAAAATTATTACATATTTTTTGCACCACACCCCGACTAAACGAAACAACAAAACGAGTGTATTGCCTTTGTTATCAGGCAATACACTCGTTTTAGATATATAGTTAAGTGCTAACTTATCGTTTTATACCATTACGTTCGAGAAGAGCGTCGATAGTAGGTTCTTGACCACGGAAACGTTTGTAGAGAGTCATAGGATGCTCGGTACCACCACGCATAAGAATGTTTTCTTTGAACGAAGTAGCTGTTTTGCGGTCGAAGATACCATTTTTCTTGAAGAGGGCAAAAGCATCGGCATCTAAGAGTTCTGCCCACTTGTAGCTATAATATCCTGCTGCATAGCCACCCGAGAAGATGTGTCCGAAAGTGGTGCAACGACCTGTACCTGCCACATTTGGAAGTATAGTAGCACGCTCGGTCGATTTAACCTCCATCTGGCAAGGGTCGCCAGTGAAAGGAGTAGTTATAGTGTGGAAAGCCATATCTTGCAAGCCGAAAGCAACTTGACGGAGACATGCGTAGCCGGCGTTGAAGTTAGACGAATCGACAATTTTCTGTATCAACTCGGCAGGAATTTTTTCGCCAGTTTGGTAATGAGCAGCCCAACCATCGAGGAATTCTTTTTCGGTTGCCCAGTTTTCCATAATTTGCGATGGAAGTTCAACAAAGTCGCGATATACATTAGTACCCGACACCGAGCCGTAAGTACAATCAGAGAGCATACCGTGGAGCGAGTGACCAAACTCGTGCATAAATGTCTCTACCTCATCGAAAGTAAGGAGTGCAGGAGTAGAACCAGTAGGGCGTGTAAAGTTCATAACAATGGTTATATGAGGACGAGAGTCGCGACCCTTGTCGTCTTTCCACTGACCTTTGTATTCAGTCATCCAAGCACCGGAGCGTTTGCCTGCTCGTGGGTGGAAGTCGGTATAAAGCACTGCTACAAATTTACCATTTTCATCGGTAACATCGTAAGCATCAACCTCGGAATGATATACAGGTATTTGTGCATTTTTAGTAAACTTAAGACCATAGAGTTTTGTAGCCAAACCAAAAACTCCACGTTTTACGCTTTCAAGTTCGAAATATGGTTTAAGCATCTCGTCGTTTACATCGAATTTAGCAGTTTTTAGTTTGTCGCTATAGTAGCTAAAGTCCCAAGGCATAAGGGTAAAATATGCACCTTTTGAATATGCAAACTTCTGAAGTTCGTCAAGTTCGGCTTGTGCCACGGGGGTATAAGCATCGATAAGTTGGTTAAGAAGTCCATTAACATTCTCTACCTTTTCAGCCATACGATCGCGAAGAGCATATTCGGCAAAAGTTTTGCAGCCAAATAGGTTAGCTATCTGGAGACGATTGTTTACAATGTCGCGGATATTTTGTGTGTTGTCGAATTTGCTACCAGCAAGACATTGAGTGTTATAAGCCATCCATATTTCGCGACGAACATCGCGGTTGGCAGCGTAGGTCATAATAGGACCATAGCAAGTTTGACGGAGGTCTAAGAGCCAGCCCTCTTTGCCTGCACGCTTAGCATTGTCGGCAGTCTGCTCCATAAACCATTCGGGCATACCCACTAAGTCGTGCTTATTGGTGATAAGTAGGCTATAGTCGTTGGTAGCCCCAAGAGCATTTTGTTGGAACGAAAGAGAAGCGAGGTCGAGCTTTTGCGAAAGGTCGCGGTAGATGGCTTTGTCGGCATCGGAAAGAGCAGCACCATTGTTAGCAAAACTTTCGTAAGTGTTTTTAAGCAATTGAGCCTCTTCGGTGTTTAAACCAAGTGTAGCACGGGAGTCGTAAACAGCTTTAACACGAGCAAAGAGTTTCTCGTTGAGAATCATATTGTTTGAATGTTCGTTAAGCATTGGCGACAACTCTTGAGCAATACGTTGCATCTCGTCGTTAGTCTCTGCCGAATTAAGGGCAAAGAAGACGGTGAGAACACGATTAAGCATCTCGCCAGAGCGGTCGAGGGCAACGATAGTGTTTTTGAAAGTAGGAGCTTGTTTGCTACCGGCAATAGCAGCAATCTCTTTGTCATGGATTTTCATAGCCTCCTTAGCAGCAGGCATATAATGTTCGTTTTTCAACTTGTCGAAAGGGAAAGTCTCGTGAGGAGTCTTTGCCTTTGAGAAGAACGGATTTTGAGCCATCATGGTCATAGACATGATAAGGGTTAATAAAAACAATGAAGTTCGTTTCATACGAAAAAATTTATTTAATAAGATAATTTATTTTTACACGTGGTAATTTATTTAGCTATAATGAGTTTAACAACATACTTAATATTGTGGCAAAACAGATTGGCAACATAAACTCCAGAGGGCAACTGCGACAAGTCTACTACCCCACTCTGCACGCTACCCGTCTGCAACGTAGCGCCCGACATATCGTACACAACGTAACGTGCTGCAACACCGTCGGGCAAGTCGACATAAAACACGCCAGTTGGTGATGGGTTGGGGTAGATGGTCAACTTAGCGAGTGGCGATGCAACGAAATCTACGTAAACATCGTCGGCATCGACATAGAGAAACTGAATATTGGACGCACTAACAAAATGATCAGCGAGATTTTCCGGCAATGGCAGATAGCGAACAGCTGCCATATCGTCAGATGCCCAAAACTCTGCTGTATTTTGTGCGCTTTCAAGCAAGCCGTCATCGTTAAAATTGCTTGTTGACGATGCCACCGAATGCCACTCACGATTTTGGTAAACCTGATATTGGACATCACTCAAAATAGCGTTTTCTGTATAGTTAGACAACTGACGGAAAGCATTTGTCCAATGATTTTTTACCCAGTATGAGACACTGCAAGATGTTACATTATTATTAGCATCGTACTGATAAGCCGCCTTAAAAAGGGGTATAAGCACAGTGTCGGAATAGCGATATTGAATTTGTCTAAGAATATCGTCACCATTGACGGCTGTGATAGTGGTAGTACAGAGCGTGTCTATCCACTGTCCATCAGTGAACGACTGAAGCACTGCACGATGTTCTAATTGTGACACATCGTTGAAATGCCAACGATAACGCAGCAAGGAACCGGTGTTTTGACAATAAGTATAGTCTAAACCACTAAGTGCATTGTTACTGTAACGATATAGAGCGTCCATCTGTGCATTGACAACACCACTATTCATCCACATAGTTGTATGTTGTGTAGTAGTATCAAGGGGCAAAAATTGTGTCGTTACAAGATTTAGCCCAGTTAGATAATCGTTAAATGTTGTTTGAGAGGTTGCACCACTCACCGAATAATTTACTCTCTTTTCGGAAACCATTGCAGAGTCGGTATCAGAGAAAATAGAATAGTCGGCACGAGAAGACAGTCGATAGTTTTTGGCGTACTGCAAAAGGCTGTGGGCTGAGTAGTTCCACTGTTCGCCATCATCTGAAATATATGTACGTATGTCAACCACCTGACCTTGTCGGTAATCCAAAGTATGTTTAACCCACTGCTCGCCACAACGATACACCATACCCTTTACAAGCCACGTAGCTTGTAAAGGGGTAAGGCATAACGATATAACAGATATTAGAAAAACTAATTTTTTATAGCTATTCATCTCGGTGGGTTAATGCGGCTGACTGTGAAGCTTCTATTTGCGGTTGTCCATTTCCTCTTGTGTGAGGGCTTTGAAGCGACGTGGGTTAGGACGAACGAGTTCACGTTCTATATACTCCTCAGAATATCCTGGACGAGAAACTGATTGAGGTACGTGTTTAGCGTTTTGGTCGAAACGTCCACGAGTTTCGCCTTTTACAGTGCCGTCTAAGAATTTCATCATCAGATATTCGCCGAGTTTTGTCCAATCTTTATGAGCATCGGCAGCCATCTGATTTGAGAAATCGGTAAGCATCTTGTTTAGTTGTTTAGGATCTTTTTCGTAAAGAGCCAAAGCACGGCTATCGTTTTCTTTCAAAAGGTCACGGAAACGAGCCTCGGCTTTCTCTTGACGGTCGGCAACAATAGGCATCAACTCGGAATAACGGTTGTAAACTTGCAGAGCCACCCAGTTGTTAACCCAGAATGCCGACTCCCAGCTAAAGTCGAACATATTAGCAGTTTTTTCGCTAAAAGAGCGAGGCACTTTAGTCATTGAAGCATACATTGGCACGTAGAGGTTGCAAGTTGCATCGTCAACACCAAACCAAAGGACGCCACCTATGGCATTAGGCAAGTAGCCACGCATTTGAGCCACAAAGGTAAAACCAGTTTGTTGAGTACCAACAGGGCGTTCATGGTAATACTCTTGACCTTTATATTTATATGTAAGTGGGGTCATACGATATACCGAATTGTAAGGACCGGCGCCCATACCACGTGACATATCGAGAGGAGTACCCTCGTAGTGGTCGCGCATAGCGTGCATCAAATCTTGCGACGATATTTTACGGATAGGTTTAATCCACAAAGGCATACGCTCTTTAGTTTTGCACTCGATATAAGAGAGGTATTTGTCCATTGCGGGGTTGCACTGACGGAAGAACGACCACACACGAGCTTCGCAAAAACGCACACCACCAAAATCGAGAGGATTGTAGACATCGCTAAAGCTAAAGTCGGCATCGGAGCCAGTGTAATAACCACGTTCACGAGCAAAAGAAATAACATCGTGAGCATAGACGGTAGTTACCTCAGGATTGTAAATTTTCTTCATATTCTTGCTGGAGATAGTGGTTTTATCTTTGCGCGATTCAAGAGGGAAAGTGGTTATACGAGCTTGGTTGGCGTGAGCCGAAACGCAATCGTCTGGAATGCGGCGAGCTACCCAAACAGCACTTTTGCTACCTGGACCTTTGCCAATGAGTTCCATAATCCACACCTCGTTAGGGTCGGCAATAGAGAACGACTCGCCCGAGCTGTAGTAGCCATATTTTTCTATAAGACCTATCATAGTTGCAATACCCTCACGAGCAGTTTTTGCACGTTGTAGAGTGATATATATAAGGCTACCATAGTCCATAATGCCAGTGGTATCTATCAACTCTTCGCGACCTGTAAAGGTTGTTTCGCCAATGGTGAGTTGATGCTCGTTCATATTGCCTATAACGTTGTAAGTTTGGCGAGCTTGGTCAATAACACCACGAAATTCGCCGGTGTCCCACTCGTAAACATCGAGTTTAGCGCCATCGGGGTAAGTGGCTGCCGGATAGTGATACAAAGCACCATAGAGCCAGTAGGAGTCGGCAGAATAGGTTACAAAAGTTGAGCCATCGGTCGAGGCATTTTTACCTACAAGGAAATTGGTACAAGCACTCGCTGCACCCGAAAACATCAGGATAGCACAGAGGAGTGATGTGAGTTTTTTTCTCATGATAAAAGTTTTTTTTAATTATAATGGTTATTGATTAGTCTGTTTAATTGATTGATTGGCAATGTTAATCTTTATAAGAAGTCTCCACAATTAATTTTTCCACATCGACAATTACCTTTGTGTTAGAATGGGTATCCAACGGCAAAGTGTAAAGCCACATCGTCGCGCCACGTTATAGAAGTTCGCCAACGTTCGGCTTCAATAGGGTAACCTGGGTCGTAGAGCTTAATACCCAAATCGAGACGAATGACGAAGAAGTCGAAATCGAGGCGCAATCCTGCACCATAGTTCAGTCCTATTTGGCTATAGAAGCGATTGAAGCGAAATGCTCCCGTGGGCTGCTCGGGATAGTCGCGTATAGTCCATATATTGCCTCCATCGAGAAACACTGCGCCATATAGTTTCCACGCTATCTTGAAACGAGTTTCGAGGTTGATGTCTAATTTTATATCGCCACTCTGTTTCATAAAGTCGATTGAGCCAGAGCGGTTATAGAAGTTGCCCGGGCCGAGAGTTCTTGCCGACCAGCCACGCATCGAGTTAGCTCCGCCTGTAAAATAACGTTCCTCGAAAGGCAAGATAGAGGCATTTCCGTATGGTAATCCAACGCCCAAAGCGGTATGAAATACCAGTCGCCAACGGTCGGTAAGTCGCACATTATACGCATAGTCTATATCGGCTTTGGCATATTGCGAGTATGGGATATTGAAAATCTCATACTGCCCCGATTCGTTCTTAGTTTGATGTATCATATTGCTAATGCCATACAATAGGTTACCGGCAATCTTAACATTGGCGCGAAGAGTAAAGTAGCTACTTTGCTGACTATTCATTCTCCGATTGGAGTAGTTCAAGCCGAAACCCATACGCATAATAAAGTGGTCTTCGTACGAGAAACGGATACTCGATGTTGGTTTCATATACTTGTCACGAAACTCGTCAGACATACGCGGCAAATATACATAACTTATATCCAAGAGGTTGAACGTTAAGTTAAGCTGCCGCAAACGCCAATTGTACTTGTAGCCTGCATTGGCAATAGTGCGGTTGTATTCTGGGCGATTTTGAAAATTTACCGAAACCGATATTTGAGTATTACCTATATATTTGCGACGAAAGTCACGCGACGAAGGTATTAACAATTGCGGAAAAGTGAGCGATGCGCCACCCCCAACATTCCATGCCGACTGCTCGGCTGTCAGCGCACCCATTGTCTCGTAACCACCATTTACATTTACATCTAATATCTCTGCACCACGAAATATATTATTGTTCTTATACCCAATGCCTATACCTACTCCAAAATCGCCATCGGAATAAGTACCCTCAATATTGGTAGATAGCGAATGAGGCTTATCTTGCGATGCAATAACTGTGGCATCGAGTTGCCCGCGTTCGTTTTCTCTAAAACCTATATTTACATACTTTACGGCAGAGAGCGAACCAAGTTGAGAATAGGTGCGGTCTACACGACGCTCATTGTAGTACCTATCGGGACGGATATAAGTTTTTGCCACCAATGCCGAGGGGCGGAAAGTTTTTGATTTTTTCGATGTAACAACTTTAAAGCCGTCCACCACTTGGGTATCGAGGTCAAGTGTAGCGAAATCTTTAGTCAAATCGGCATCTTTAATTCCTATAATAGTTACCGATTCAACCTGTTTACGACTAAAGAGTATAGACAAAGCCGAGTCGTTGGTCGAATACTGCGGTTGTAGTAGTAGTTTTGTTGCTATGCGTCTACGTCCTGCCATGCTATCCACTGCAAAGAAAAGAAACTCTTTGCGAAAATTGTAATAGCCTTTGTTACGAAGTAGTCGTGTTATGCGGTCGCGCTCGGCATCGAGTGCATCAACATCAAAGAGCATACCACTTCGCAAACCATCTATGGTATCGGCATCAACAAACCCCATAGCTGCACTATCGGGCAGCAATATAGAGTACTCCCCCAAACGGTAAGGTTCGCCAGCTTCGACATTATAAGTAACTTTTACCTGACGTTTTTTTACAGCCTCCTCGTACGAAACCGAGGCATCCATATAACCCTTATTAAAGAGTACTTTTTCCAACTCTTCACGGCTATATTCGGTTTGAAGAGAGTCGTAAATTACCGGTGGCTCGCCAATACGACGTAGCCAACGATTAACGCCCTTTGTAGTATCAGCACCCGAAGCGTTGTAAAAATCGAGTTGCGCGCGCCAAAAACCTAAGAAATAGTTGTTTGGAGTTTGATGAAGATAGCTTTTCAACACATCAGGGGTTGCCTCTGGCACTTCGGATTTCACCTTCACCTTACGTAGCAACATCATATCTTGTGGCACATACTTAAGTGGACTACAGGCACTTAACACTATAAGCACCATAGCCAAACAGATATATGACAAGTAGCTATTCCTCATCTGAAAAAGGCACAAACCCCCAAATAAAATTAATTTGCAAATATAGTGAAAATTCGCCGATTTTTCGCTACTTTTGTGTCCGAAAATCAAGTAAGAGAGGGACTAATAAGTCATCTCTGAAAACTTTAATTGTTTTTCACACCAAACACTAACACACTCTATAGAAAAAAACTTTCAAACTATGCCACTATCAAAGAACAAAATAAAACAGATTAATCAGCTGTCTACCAAAAAAGGAAGAGAACGTGAGGGTGTGTTCGTTGCCGAGGGAACAAAATTGGTTATGGAGTTATCTGGCAATTTCAAAGCAAAAATTATTGTTGCCACACAGGAGTGGATAGACCAATATAGGATAATTGCCGAGGAAGTTATTACTCTTGAAAGGACTGATGAGATGAAAAATATAAGTAGCCTCACAACACCAACAGAAGTTTTAGTTGTATTCTACCAAGCAGAAAAACAAGATATTGACTGCATACTCGACACAAAACAACTAATACTGATGCTCGACACAGTTCAAGATCCTGGCAATATGGGTACGATCATTCGCACAGCCGACTGGTTCGGCATTCGCCATATTATATGTTCCGAGGAAACTGCCGACATATACAACCCCAAAGTAGTACAATCTACTATGGGGGCATTGGGCAGAGTAACAATTCACTACACAGCACTACCAAGTGCAATACGCCAATTTACAGATTATGGTTGGCCTATTTACGGCACATTCCTTGACGGAGAGAATATCTACCAGACAACTCTTGCCAACTATGGTGTAATAGTTATGGGAAATGAGGGGAATGGCATATCAGAGGAGGTAGCACGACTTATTAACAACCACTTACTTATTCCACCCTACCCCACCAATGCCAACACTGTAGAGTCGCTCAACGTAAGTATTGCCACAGCCATAGTCTGCTCCGAATTTCGTCGCAGAGATTAACCGCTTGGTTTCACAATACTCTTACCAAATTCGGTTTTAACTGTAAGCATCAAAAAACAATAAAAATAGGTGCGTCAAACTAATATTTGACACACCTATTTTCGTATTATATACTTAACTATGAAAACTCTTGTTTAGTAGCTCATACGCTGAGTTGCCGCATAGCTAATTTTGAGTGCTTGTGCACGACGGAGAGCTTGCTTAACATCGGTAATAATACCCATTTTAGTCTCTTTATCGGCTTTGATAGAAACGGTAAGCAAACCTTGCTCGTTTTCTTTCATTGCGTTACGCTCGTTCTCAATAAACATTTCTATTTCGCTTACCTCGGCAAAAGCATCGTCCAACTGAACACGAGTCTCTTTACCATACGCTTTTTGGAACTCGTGTTTAGGCTGACCAACATAGATGTAGCGGACAAGCGATTTCTTTTCAAGCGATTGGAGTTCGGTAGCTTCAGGCACACGAATGTCTACTTTATAAGTTACCTCTTTCATGGAAGTGGCAGTCATAAAGAAGAATAGCAGCATAAAGATAATATCGGGAAGAGAAGATGTAGATACTGCTGGTACTTCTCTTTTTCCTTTACGTCTGATTTGAGCCATTAGTTAGTCCCTCCATAATTTTTAGGTTCAGCCTCCGAAATTTTCTGAGGATATATGTCTTGAACAGCCTTTTGACGGTCGGCATCGAGCAAATTATATGCTGTACCAAAGCGTTGGCGGGCGTATTCATCACGTAGCTCGTTATAAGCAGCGACTAATTCATTTTGCACCTCAATATATTTCTGATACTCAGTACCGCGGTCGTTTTGCAGAGAGATGACATGGTTTTTAGTAGTCATTACTGTTTCCACAGCGCCATCTATTACTACTTCGACTGGCAAGAGTTGTGGCAAATTATCGGCATTAGCTTCGTTTTTGATAAACTCTTTAGTCTTAGCACGGAGATCTCTGATATCGAGTTGTTCGCCTTGGACAAGTAACTGGTTGTTTGAGTTGATAAGAACGATAAATATATTACGTTTGTTAATCTCAACGTCTTTCTTCTCCATATTTGGTGGTAGTGGAGAGGGCAAACGACGAGAAAGACCTTTATCAACCGACATAGTAGTGGTCACAAGGAAGAAAATGAGGAGCAAAAAGGCAATGTCGGCCATAGAGCTGGCATTAATTTCTTGTACTTTCCTTTTTGACATTTTTCATTATTTTTAGTATATAGTCTATCTGTTATCTGAAACAGACTATATACAAGATGAATTATTTGAATTTAGCATAAATGGTGCTACCAACCAATGCAAGAATGGTTGCAGCAAATAGAGTATATGCGGCATAAATGCACATATCAGAGTAGCGAGCCATAGTACCTACGTTGTCAGTTCCATCGTAACCAACGATGTCGATTTTAGCATCAGAACCTGCAAACCAAGATATGATAAATACAGCTGCAAAGAGAGCCAATACTAAAAGGGTAACAACACCTTTTTTAGGGTTAGCTATAAAGTTGGTAACGAATTTGACGATCGAGATTACCACAATCAGTACTAATGCTATACCAAAAAGGACGTATGTCCACACAAGATAAGGATCTGTATAGGCGGGTTCACTCAAAGTTTCACCGTTGATTTCGACGGTAGAGCTACCACCTAACCAGAACATAGCCGTAAATACCAACGACACAGCCATAAGCGTGTAGAGGGCAATTTTTGGCAATTTGTTCATAAAATTATTCATAACGGTGATAGATTATTTTTTTGAGTGTTTTACTACGATGTCGAGCAACGAGATAGAAGCATCTTCCATTTCGTTGGTAGTAGCTTCAATACGAGTAAGGATATAGTTGTAGAAAATTTGAAGAATCATACCAGAGATAAGACCCATAACGGTAGTAAGCAGTGCCACTTTAATACCACCTGCTACAACAGTTGCAGAAATATCGCCAGCTTGTTGGATTTTGTCGAATGCGTCGATCATACCAATAACAGTACCCATGAAACCCAACATTGGAGAAAGTGCTATGAAAAGAGAAATCCAAGATAGGTTTTTCTCAAGAAGACCAAGTTGTACAGAGCCGTAAGAAGCTACTTGTTTTTCAACAACTTCTACTCCCTCATCGTAACGAGAAAGACCTTGATAGAAGATAGAAGCTACCGGACCACGAGTATTGCGGCAAATTTCAAGTGCAGAATCAACACCACCTTTGTCCCAAGCTTCGTCGATACGTTTGAGGAGTTTTGATGTATTGACAGAAGAAAGGTTAAGATAGATAATACGTTCGATAGCAATAGCAAGACCAAAAATCAAGCAGAATACTACGAGCGACATAAATCCAGCACCACCCTCGATGAATTTGGTTTTCAAAACTTGGTGCATACCTTGTTCTTCAACGACAGCCTCTTCTTCAACAACTTCGGCTACAACAGTTTCTTCAATTTCAGCAGGAGTTGAATCCTCGGTTACTACCTCAGTAGCTTCGGCTTCTGGAGCAGGGTCTTGAGCCATTACGTTTGCTGACAATCCGAAACTTAGGAAAGCGGCAAGAGCGATAATTGCAAATGATTTTTTCATTGTTTTGATTTTAATTTAATTAGTAATTTTATTTATTTTCCTTGCGGAGAGAAGGGGATTCGAACCCCTGATACACTTTAGGCGTATACACGCTTTCCAGGCGTGCCTCTTCAACCACTCGAGCATCTCTCCAAAATTACAGCAATCTTGTATAGCAATATGAGCGACAAAAAGGCATTATTTTACACTTCAAGTCGGCACACAAAACTACACTCCGAAATCGGGTGCAAATTAGTAAAAAATAACCGATTAAGCACTATTTTTTTTGTATTTTTTTCTCTGCGAAATCAAGTTGCAAAAAAAAGTCTTGATTTATAGGGCATAAGACAACACTTTACATTGCTCACAAACGTACAAAACTGACTTAAAAAACAAATTAAGTGCTATATATCAAACAATTTTGTGGCGTTATTGGTAGTAATTTCATCAATATTTTGCGCATTTGTATCGAAAATGGCTGCCAATTGTTGCAAAACAAACGTTAGATTTGAGGGTTCGTTTCGCTTTCCTCGATGAGGTACCGGCGAGAGATATGGGGCATCGGTTTCGAGGACAATATGTTCAAGACTGATAGGGCGCAAGATGTCTCTAAGATTAGAGTTTTTGTATGTTACAACACCACCTACGCCCAAATAAAAACCCAGCGACACTGCTTTTCGCGCCTCTTCTACTCCTCCACTAAAGCAGTGAAACACTCCTCTGAGGCGATGAGTGTCGAACTGACGGAGTATCTTAAATGTTTGACTATAAGCCTTGCGGATATGAAAAATAATAGGCAATTCTAACTGTATAGCCCAATCTATTTGCTGTGCCAATGCCTTACACTGCTCCTCTTCAAATGTGGTATCCCAATAGAGGTCAAGTCCCACCTCACCAATTGCTACATATTTCTCTTTAGAGAGTGCATCTTCAACTACACGTAATTGTTTTTGCCAATCGGCAGCAACACTCGTTGGATGAAGACCCATAGCCATTGATGTAACAGTGGGATAAAGACGATGGCACGAAATCATACTTTCTATTGTCGAAGCATCGACATTAGCAAGGACAGAATGCGTAACACCACAATCTAAGGCACGCTGCACTACATCTTGTCGGTCGGCATCGTACTCCTTTTCATATATATGCGAATGGGTATCAATCATAACAATCTAAAATATCAGTCATATTCAGTTTCAGAATACGTTTTTACTTTGCAATAGCTGTTCGGCACGTGCAAGGGCATCGGGTTTACCAACATCTATTAGATGTAAATTGGGCTGCACATAGCCATAAATGGGATAACGGGCAGCGTGGTCGATATAAAAGTCTATTATCGAAAAGCAATCAGGATAATCGCTCATTAACTCCGTAACTCGTGCCGACAAATAATGTATACCAGAAAACGCAAGACGACGACAAGCGGCAACATCGATGTTTTTATAAGGCGATTTCACCTCGCCGGTGTCGACATTAGTCCACCCCATAAGACGGTAATCGTTATCGAACAAGAGGTAACGAGAGGTTTTCCGCTCACTTACAAGCAGTGTTGCCAACGCTTCGGGACGCACATTATTGAGGAATAGCGACAAATCGAAATCGGACACTATATCTACATTATGTATCAAAAAATTGCCGCCTACTAATAGTTGCGCAGCGTGCTTTATAGCTCCGCCAGTATCTAATAAGCATTCCGACTCGTCAGAAATTGCTATACTTGCCGCATCTGCACAATGAGCAATATAATTGGTCAACAGCGTTGCAAAATGGTGAACGTTGACTACAAAGTCTGTTACTCCCTGACTCTTCAAATTATCTATAACGTGCTGAATAAGAGGTTTACCACACAACGGCACTAAGGCCTTTGGCATAGTGTCGGTCAGGGGTCGAAGTCGTGACCCTATTCCTGCTGCAAAAATAAATGCTTTCATACTTTTTCGTTCAAAAAAAGGAGAAATAATAATTCACCTCACACTTAAAAATTTTGTTCACGATGATATAACTTAATATCTACATTGTATTTCTGACGTATATGCTTTGCAAGATGATCGGCGCAATATACAGAACGATGTTGCCCACCTGTACAGCCAAATGCCACCATAAGGTGTGTAAATCCACGACATAGATAACGCTCTATGTGTTTGTCTACCAAGGCATACACCGAGTCGAGAAATACAAACACTTCTCCTCGATGCTCTAAAAAATCAATAACCTCGGCATCACGTCCTGTTAAGTGTTTATATTCGGGATAACGCCCGGGGTTGCGCATTGCACGGCAGTCGAAAATATAGCCGCCACCATTTGACGAACTATCCTCCGGCAAACCATTTTTATACGAAAAACTACAGATCTCTATCTCTAATCGAGCCTTAGGTACTTGTGGTTGTAACTGTGGCAAATTAGCCATCTCATTCAATAATCGATGTAGATACTTATATCGTTTAAGATTATCGTCTTTCAACAATTCACGGAGATTGGCAATGGCGTATGGTATTGACTGGAGGAAATGTTCTTTTCGCTCGAAATAACCACGAAAACCATATGCACCAAGCACTTGAAGAGTACGGAAGAGAACGAAAAGGTTAAGATTCCTGCGGAACTTCACTTCATCAACAGCAACGTATCGTTTTAGGCTCTCGATGTATGTTTTAATTAGTTGCTCACGCATCTCGGTGGAGTAGGCTGCTTTAGCTTGCCAAACAAACGATGCCACGTCGTAATAATATGGTCCACAACGACCACCTTGAAAATCTATAAAATAGGGAAAACCATCGACAATCATCACATTGCGAGCTTGGAAATCGCGATACATAAAGGTATCGGTAGTCAGAGACAAAAGGTCGGTTGTCAAAAGTTGGAAATCATCGTCAAGTTCTATTTCCGAAAAGTCGAGACCTGTACTCTTTAGGAAACAATATTTGAAATAGTTAAGGTCGAATGAAATCATACGTTCATCGAACGAAGATTGCGGATAACACACATTAAAGTCCAGCCCCTCGGCTCCACGAAACTGAAAGTCCGGCAAGAGAGACATAGCGTTGACAAGCAACTTTTTCTGTTCCGAGGTATATTCACCGCCCTGTAATGCAACATCTTTTATACAATCGAAAAGTGCGGTAGAGCCTAAATCTTGCTGAATATAACACATTTTATCATCGGACACAGCATAAACCTCCGGCACTGGTAATTGTTTATCTTTGAAATGTTTAGCCAATGTAAGGAAAGCAACATTTTCGGCATACGATGTTCCAACCACGCCAATAGTCGAACGCCCATCGGCACATACCGCGCGATAGTATTGACGATTAGACCCCGACCCTGTGATAGGCTCTATCTGATAATCAACACCAACAAACCAATAATCACATAACCGCTTTAATCTTTTCATAAAACTAAAAACAAAAAATATCTATACAATAATAAATTGTATCTTCCTAAATTCAACGTCTTGCAAAGGTATGAAATATTTCCTACAACACAAAACGATATGGCGAGTGATTTTGAATATACAAAATACTTCTATGCGCACAATGACAACTATCAGTAGATTAGAAAATTATTAGCAAACCTGGGCAAAATACAATAAGTTTTAGAAAATAAATCTTGCAATTCAAACTATTTTTATAAAATTTACACCGTAAATAATAAAGTATAATTAGTTAGACTTTTTGTGTATATGTTTATAACGGCATTAAATAAAGACAAAGTGATGAAAAAAAAGTAGAAAATATAAAGGATTGTCTACTTTCATACGTTGATACTAAATTATCCGCACAAAACCTAAAACTATAGCCATAATGGGCAAGTCAAAACAACCTCAAAAGCATAAAAGAAAAATACGGCAAAGTGAAATACCTTAGCGTCAGCCGCCTTTTCCCTGACTAAGAACTTGCCACTTTGCCTAACCAAAATAATATAATAAGCAATGATAGATTAATACTTTTTGCATAGTATAGCACACTATTTTGCATTTTGAAATCGTACATCATAAAACAAAAAAATGATTTAACGATATAATATAGGCATATTGATTGTCGACAATACATCATACAAGCGAAAATTGATTGCTCTACTATGGCACAAATACGCATCAATTCTTTATTAATTAAACAATTAGGCATCGTAAAGAGCTGCGATATTTTATAAATACTTATGCCACAAAAAAGTAGTTGTAAAACAGCATAAAATAATATGATTTATTAAAATAAATAGGTAAATTTACCACGTTTTCACGAAGAGACTTTTCAAAGGACATTATCTCTGCTTGGCATAAACGTATCTGATGAAATTTCTCACACATTATTAACTATACGGGAGGTTCTATAAATTCACTTTTTTATAAATATAATTTTGATTAACAATTCTCTTGCGTGCTTTTGGCTTTAAGCTAACGCAGGATGCGCCTTAACATAGCTTAAAAGCAAGCTTTACGCTCTGCATTCGGCTTTCAATGCGTTTGTTTTATACGGCATATTTTTCTTTTAATCTCAATCACATAGCTCGCTATGCTCCTTCGATTTAATAGCAAAATCTGCTCGCCTAAAAATCAAAAATCTCAGCTCGGTGAATTTTTAGAATCTCCCATATCAAAAACCGTACACATTATGAAAGTCTATCAATCGCACGAAATTAAGAACATTTCGTTGTTAGGAAGTTCTGGCTCTGGGAAAACCACTCTTGTAGAAGCCATGCTATACGAGAGTGGAGTAATAAAAAGACGTGGAACAATAGAGGGAAAGAACACTGTTTCCGACTATTTTCCTGTAGAAATGGAGTATGGCTATTCGGTTTTCCCGACAGTAACACATGTCGAATGGCTTGGCAAAAAACTGAATATCATTGACTGTCCAGGCTCTGATGATTTTGTAGGAGGCACAATGACCTCACTCGGTGTAACCGACCAAGCTCTTATATTGGTCAATTCACAATATGGTGTTGAGGTTGGCACACAAAACCACTTCCGCTACACAGACCGCACACACAAACCTGTTATCTTCTTGATGAACCAATTGGACACTGAGAAGTCGAACTTCGACCAAACAGTAGACCAACTACGCGAAAGTTTTGGTCAGAAAGTGGTATTGGTACAATACCCAGTCAACTGCGGACCCGAATTTAATGCCGTTGTCGACGTACTGCTAATGAAACTATACAGATGGCGTCCCGAAGGTGGTGCGCCAGAGATACTCGATATACCTGCCGACCAATTAGAGAAAGCCAAGGAGCTACACAACACTCTTGTAGAGTCAGCTGCCGAAAACGATGAGTCGTTGATGGACAAATACTTCGAGCAAGGTTACCTTACCGAAGACGAGATGCGTGAGGGCATTCGCAAAGGACTTATCGGACGTGACATATTCCCAGTTTTCTGCGTTTGTGCAGGACGCGATATGGGTGTTCGCCGCTTAATGGAGTTCCTCGGCAATGTAGTACCTTTTGTTAACGAAATGCCTATCCCCGTTACCACTACTCTCAAAGAGGTGAAGCCTGACAAAGCTGGTCCTACATCTATTTTTGTATTCAAAACTTCTGTCGAACCTCATATTGGCGAAGTAGTTTACTTCAAAGTTATGAGCGGCATACTACACGAGGGCGACGACCTTACCAACGTATCACGCAACGAAGGCAAAGAGCGCATATCGCAAATATTCTGTGTTGCAGGAGCTAACCGCATAAAGGTAGAGCAACTCGAAGCCGGCGACATTGGCGCTACAGTAAAACTCAAAGACACTCGCACTGGTAACACTCTCAATGCCAAAGGTTGCGAATATTTGTTCCCCGGCATCCAGTATCCTCAACCAAAATATCGCCGTGCAATACGTCCAGTAGCCAATGGCGAAGAGGAAAAACTAAACGAGATACTTACTCGTATGCACGAAGAAGACCCTACATGGGTTGTTGAGCAGAGTAAAGAGCTACGCCAAACCATAATCCACGGACAGGGCGAGTTCCACCTACGCACATTAAAATGGCGTATTGAGAACAACGACAAACTACCTATCCAGTTTGATGAGCCACGCATACCTTATCGCGAAACCATATCGAAAGCCGCACGTAGCGACTACCGCCACAAAAAGCAATCGGGTGGTGCGGGTCAGTTTGGCGAGGTACATCTTATTATAGAACCTTACGTAGAGGGTGAGCCCGTAAAAGATATATATAAGTTTGGCAGTCAAGAGTATCGCATAACTCCACGCGACACCCAAGAGGTGCAACTCGATTGGGGCGGCAAACTTGTTATGGTTAACTCCATAGTAGGTGGTGCTATTGATGCACGCTTTATGCCAGCCATCTTAAAAGGATTGATGGATCGTATGGAGCAAGGACCTCTTACCGGTTCATACGCTCGCGACATACGTGTTATAGTATACGATGGCAAAATGCACCCCGTTGATTCTAACGAAATATCATTCCGCTTAGCAGGTCGTAACGCCTTTGCTCAAGCATTCCGCGAAGCCAATCCTAAAGTATTGGAGCCCATTTACGACTTAGAAGTTCTTGTACCATCTGACCGCATGGGCGATGTTATGGGCGATTTGCAAGGACGCCGTGCTGTGATAATGGGTATGGAGAGTGAAAAAGGATTTGAAAAAATTATAGCTCGTGTTCCACTAAAAGAGCTATCTAACTACTCTACTTCGCTAAGTTCAGCCTCGGGCGGACGTGCATCGTTCTCAATGAAGTTTGCATCGTACGAAACCTGTCCTGCCGATGTTCAAGACCGCTTGCTCAAAGAGTACGCAGCCACACAAACCGAGGAGTAATATTATACGTTTCACATTAAACACTTTTGATTATGCCTTGTAAAAAAGCGCCTGTACCTAATGGTCCTTCGAAAACAGGAAATCCATCTGGTGGTGGTAGGGGCAATAACCCTCCAAAAAGTAAGTAACAAGAAAAAATTAAACAAGAAAATCATCGCTCTCTACACTGAAAGCGGTGATTTTCTTGTTTCTATACTCACAACTCTTGCGTGGATAAAATATTGTTACTAATTTTGCAAAATATATCGAATCAGACGTTCAACCATACAAATAGACATAATAGACTATGAGAAAACTCATTACACTTGTCATAATATGCTGCATACTTGTGGCATGCGGCAGTAAAGGTGCAAAACAAAACAATGCCACATCAACAGAACCTCAGTCTCAAACCGAACAAGTTGCAGCTATACCCGACCACGTTGAAGTGCTATATTTCCATAGTAAGAAACGCTGCGTTACTTGTATGGCTATTGAGAAATACACACAAGAAGTTGTAGAAACCGAATTTGCCAACCAATTAGCTGACAACTCGGTAGTATACCGCTCTATTGACATATCGGAGGCTGAAAACGAAGCTATTGCCGACCATTACGAAGTTACATGGTCGTCGCTTTTTGTTGTGCAATGGCATGATGGCAAAGAGATTTACGATAATCTAACAGAATATGCTTTTGCTAACGCTCGCAACAACACCGATGAGTTCAAAGACAACCTAACTGATAAAATCAACCAACTACTACAATAATCATACCAACACACTACACCATTTATGGAGTGGCTACAATCATTACTCAACAATAGTACAACCCCTGTTCTAACTGCATTTCTCTTAGGGTTGCTAACTGCTATATCGCCTTGTCCATTGGCAACCAACATTGCCGCAATAGGGTATATTGGCAAGAATATTGAGAACCAACGCAACGTATTTTGGCGTGGTGTACTCTACTCCATAGGACGCATCATTGCTTACTCTGTTCTTGGTATAGTGCTGATAGCTATACTTCGTGGCGGTGCAAGCCTATTTGGCATACAGAAGTTTATAGGTAAATATGGTGAGATGATTATTGGTCCTGCGCTACTGCTGATAGGACTTTTTATGCTCTTTGGCAACAAACTACCTATGCCCTCATTCGGGTTTAAGGGCAATGGCGAAAACGTTGCTCGAAGAGGCGGTTGGGGAGCATTGCTCTTAGGAATGCTATTTGCAATGGCTTTCTGCCCAACAAGCGGAGTTTTCTATTTTGGAATGCTCATTCCAATGTCGGCAACTGCTACGGGCGGTTATTTTCTGCCAGCAGTATTTGCCATTGCCACTGCACTACCAGTACTAATAGTGGCATGGATATTGGCATACAGCGTGCAGCATATAGGTACATTTTACGGCAAAATGCAGAGTATACAACGATGGGCAAACTTGATAGTTGGGGGGGTATTCTTACTCATTGGGCTATACTACTGCATAACAATATTCTTCTAAAACAAACATTACTGCTAACTCATTGATAATAAACAAAAAACACTATGGAAATAAAAGTATTCGGCACAGGTTGCGCCAAATGTAAGTCGACCTACCAAATAATAGAGAAAGTCATCGCTGACAACCAGTTAAACGTTGTTCTTACCAAAGTAGACGACATAGTAGAAATAATAAATGCAGGCATTATGGCAACTCCAGCAGTTATGGTTGACGATGTGGTAAAAATAAAAGGTCATGTCCCTACAGAAAAAGAAGTTAAACAGCTTTTGGGGCTATAAATTAAGACTTATTAAAATTAAACAGCCCTCATTATAAACCTCTTAACAATATTCCACCCCACTCCAACAATGGACACTAAACAAGAATTGAAGACACTCTCGTGGATTGTCGTCATATTTGCAGCGGTATTCTTTTTGCCACTTGACAGCGAACGATTTACCACAGCCGTCTCTGCCACCCTCGACCTTGCCAAATGGTATGCTCAGGAGCATGTTGTACTATGCCTATTGCCAGCTTTTTTCATAGCCGGAGTAATAGCGGTATTCGTTAGTCAAGGCTCGGTACTAAAATACTTTGGTGCTAATGCAAAAAAATGGCTTTCATACACCATAGCATCAATTTCTGGCGGCATACTTGCCGTTTGCTCTTGCACCATATTGCCACTATTTACAAGCATATATAAACGCGGTGCAGGGTTAGGTCCGGCAATAGCGTTTCTCTACTCTGGTCCCTCTATAAGCATTCTCTCTATAATACTTACAACACGTATTTTGGGAGTAGAGATGGGCGTAGCACGTATAGTTGGGGCAGTACTCTTTTCGGTTGTGATAGGACTACTTATGTCGCTCATATTCCGCAAAGAGGAGAAAGCCAAGAAAGAACAGCAGATGCACATAGTTGCACAACCAGAAAAACGTCCAATATGGCAAACAGCACTTCATTTCTTTACTTTAGTGCTAATACTAATTTTTGCCAACTGGGGAGCAACCACTTCCGACCACGGCTTATGGCACTTTATATACACATATAAATGGTATATAACTGGTGTGTTAGGGCTTGTACTCTGTTGGTCGTTAGTGAAGATATTAAAAATAAGAGTGTGGAAAATAGCTTTAGGAGCAGTGGCAACCATAGCAGCAGCAATAGCAGCAAACCTATTTATACCAAATGCCAAGTTTGTACCACTTGTACCAATGATAGTAGCCATAGCGGCACTTGCCACAATACTACTTTTAGACAAGGAAAATGAAGAAAACAGAGATTGGGCATATTCATCGTGGGGCTTTGCCAAACAGATAATGCCACTATTGGCAATAGGTGTGGTGATAGCAGGTTTTCTATTAGGTTCAACACATGGCGACACCGCTATAGCAGGCATCATACCCAACCAATGGATAGAGTGGGCAGTGGGAGGCAACTCGCTTTTGTCCAACTTCTTTGCCAGCTTTACAGGCGCATTTATGTACTTTGCCACACTAACCGAAGTACCTATAATTCAAGGGCTATTAGCAGCAGGAATGGGCAAAGGACCAGCCTTGGCACTACTCCTTGCCGGTCCATCGCTCTCGCTACCCAATATGCTTGTTATACAAGGCGTAATGGGAACTCGCAAAACTACCGTCTATGTAGCTTTAGTAATAGCAATGGCAACACTTTCAGGCTTTATTTATGGCACTCTGTTTTAAGGAGAAAGCTAATATCTTCTCAACCTATTATTTAGAATCCCCCTAAGCTTATTTGTCATTTTTAGCGTTTTTGAGCATAAAATGGAGACGGTTGAAAACGTTTGCCTCAGAAGTACCAGAGTCGAAGTCTAAGAAGAGTAGGTTTAAATGTGGGTAGACTTGCTTTATGCGTTTTTCTATACCTTTAGATATTATGTGGTTAGCTATGCAGCCGAATGGTTGTAAGCTAACCACATTATTTACGCCACTCTCTGCCAAATGGCATATCTCGCCAGGTAAGAACCATCCTTCTCCAAAATCGGCAGCTAAATTAATTGTCTGCTTAGCAAGCTCGGCATACTGAAATATACTGGTAAATGGGCGGTAGTGCTTGGCTCCACTACATAGTTTATCGTACTGACGCATAGTGTGAAAGATGTAGCTATATAGGGTATCGCTGAGCCAATTGGGGAGAGATTCTCGCTTAATATTCTGACTACGGTTAACGTGTCTACTAACAAATGATGTAGAGAAAAAGCCTATAATTGAGGGCGGAATAACCTCAACACCTTGCGCTATAAGCCACTGAGTCACTCCAAGGTTACTAAACGAATTGTACTTGACATATATCTCGCCTACCAACCCTATCTGCGGCACTTGACGAGAGTGGTCGCAGATGCTGTTGAAAGCATCGGCTGCCTCTGTAAGCAAGCGTTGTAGACCACGTATATCTCGTTTCTCTACAAGTGGAAATGCTTTAGTAAAATAGACATTTCGCAAAATGTCTGCCATTCCTTTTTTTGTTTCACGAGCAACTGACGAGTAGTAGAGTTTTGCAATGCAGTCGGCATAGAGCATTGTGTGCAAGGTTATGCGAGCCATTTTTCGCCATGGTATCTCAAACCCGGGTTGACTATTAGTAACACCTGCCGAGAGAGCCAGAGAAACGATAGGCACATTTTTGAAACCTGTTGCTACCATTGCATTTTTTATTAGCGAGTAGTAGTTACTTGCACGGCATTGACCGCCAGTTTGCGTAATTCCGACGGCAGTATTTGCCAAATCGTATTTCCCCGAACGCAACGCATTTATAATGCTACCTATCACTATGGTAGCAGGATAGCATATATCGTTGTTAGCATATTGCAGTCCAGTATCTGTATCTTCACGACAGCCAACAGGAAGATTTATCATATTGTAGCCGGCAAGAGAGAAGAGCGATGGTAGAAATTCGGAATAGCCCTCGGCAAAATAGGGGGCAATGATAGTGCGTCGGCGGTCGTCCACCTCGAAAGTCTTGGTAGTTTGATGCGGTACAGCTGGCAAGTCGGTACGCAGTGTAGCGGCATTGCTACTCTCTATTAGAGAACGCACTCGCAGACGGAGCGAGCCTATATTGTTAACATCGTCAATTTTAAGGATAGTAAGGTTTTTATGATTACGGCGCAGAATGGTGTTCACCTCATCGAGAATAAAAGCATCGGGGCCGCAACCGAAAGAGGTCAACTGCACAATATGCAAATAAGGATATGTGTGTGAACCAACAAAATGGGCAGCCTTGAATATTCTGTTAGGATAAGCCCATTGAGTGAGAGCGTTGAGTTGAGAATATATCTTAGTACCCTCGTGGCGAGTGATATTTTCGGTAATTACATCTATGCCCATATCGGTTATGGCATCGGCTATCTTGTGCTGAATAGTAGGGTCGATATGGTAGGGACGAGCAGCAAGAAGAATGACAGTTCGATTGTCGGCAATGGCATTGTCGAGAGTACGACGATTGAGGTTTTCGAGTTGTTGTAGATATGTATTTTGCACCTCGTAAGCATGATTTACAGCAGCAGTAGCATCATCGGCAGAAATACCAAGAGTGGCGAGATATTCGACACAAGCCTTTGTAAGCAGAGCCTTATCGTGAAACGACACTGTGGGCGAATCGAAAGGTATGGAATGACGGCGAGCGGGGTCAATGGCACTACGTATAACATCGGAATAGCCCGACACTATGGGGCAGTTGTACGAGTTACCAGCTTCGGCATCCTCTTTCTGTTCGTACACTACAAAGGGGTAGAATATGCGGTCGGGGTGACGAGAGATTAGGTTCATTATGTTACCATGCATCAGTTTAGCAGGAAAGCACACATTGTCTGCCATTATAGAGCGTATTCCACTCTCATATAACTTATTATTCGATGGTTCGGAGAGCAGTACTTTTATTCCGCAATGGGTGAATAGGGTGTGCCAAAAAGGGTAATTCTCGTACATACCCAATGCACGAGGAATGCCTATAGTCATTGCAGCATCGGCTTTCACCCCTTGACGGTTAAACAATAAGCGGTATTTTTCCTGAAACAGGTTAACGCCCTTAGTTTTACGTTCGGTATTGTTGGAATATACTTTTTCGCAATTATTGCCCGAATAGTAAGTGTTGCCATTGGCAAACTTAAACTCTTTAATGATGCAGCGATTGGTACAGCCGGGGCAGGTGTGAGTTTCAGCCTCGTAGCTATTGGAGCGGAGTAGGTCGGCAAGCGTGGTATTGTGTGTGATATTCATATCGCCTTATTTTTTCTTATTATATGTATTTAGAGCATAGAGTGCTGCGCCGTATGCGCCCATAAGTTCGGGAGCATCGGAAAAGGAGATGGTGCAGTCGGTCATCAGTTCCAAGGCACGAGCCACAGAATGGTTGCGAAAAGTGCCACCTTGCACCACTATTTTGTCGCCCAGTTCGTCGATACTTTTTAATTTCAGCACTTTGAATAGGCAGTTTTTAATTATCGAATAGCTAAAACCAGCTGCAATATCGGCAGTGTGCGCTCCCTCACGCATAGCCTGTTTCACTTTTGAGTTCATAAACACAGTACAACGAGTGCCGAGGTCGTAGGGGTTGGTTGCTGTGTTTGCCATACGAGCAAAATCGGCAATAGGATAGCCGAGCATATTAGCAAAAGTCTCTAAAAACGAGCCACACCCTGAAGAACAAGCCTCATTTATTTCGATACTACGTATCGAACCATTCTCCACAAAGATAGCTTTCATATCCTGACCGCCAATATCAAGGACAAACGACAAGTTGGGGTCGATGTGGCGAGCAGCCGAAAAATGCGCCATAGTCTCCACAATGCCAAAATCGAGATTAAATGCGGCACGCAGAAGATTTTCGCCATAACCAGTGGCACACGATGCAGCAATATGAACGTTTTGCGGACGAGGTATCACCTTATTCATCTTTTCCACGGCAGAGCAGAAAGCGGTGTAGTTGTCGCCTCTATTTGGGCGATAGTCGGAGTAAACCAACTCGCCACGCTCGTTGAGTAGTACGATTTTGGTAGTAGTAGAGCCGGAATCTACTCCGAGGAAGTAGTCGGAAAAATTGTCTGACTGAATATCGGCACGAGGTATGCGGTTACCCTGTTTCGATGCGAGCCATACAGCATAATCCTCTTCACTTGAGAAGAGAGGTGAGAGTTTTGACTTTAAATAGGCCTCGTTATTATCGTACGCATAGCGAAGAATAAAAAATAGTTCAGCCATACGCATAGGTTCTGTTGTTTGCTCATTTGCTAACAGAGCGCAACCGAGTGCAGGTATTAGTTGTGGATATTCAGGCAGAATGGTATCTTCCTCAGCAACATTTAGTACACGAAGGAAATGCTTTTTCAGTTCGGGCATATAGGCAAAAGGACCGCCACAAAAGAATATTTTTGGTTTAATATCCATACCGCGCGACAGAGAGGTTATAACCTGAAGAGCTACAGCGTGAAACATAGAGGCGGCAATGTCGGCACGGCTCACATTGCGGCTCATAAGATTTTGAATGTCGGTTTTTGAGAAAACTCCGCAACGAGATGCAATAGGGTAAATTGTGGTTGACTGTGCTGCGAGGTCGTTGAGTTGCTCTGTTGGGATTTCCATAAGCATAGCAGTTTGGTCGATAAAAGCGCCAGTACCTCCTGCACACGAGCCATTCATACGGATGTCGGGTACTTTACCTTTCTCAAAAAATATCATCTTGCTATCCTCACCACCCATATCTATAAAAGTACTAACATCAGGGAAAAACTGCTTTATTACTTCGGCAGCAGCAATAACCTCTTGCTGAAAAGTGAGACCCAGACGTTCGGCATAGCCCATACCCACTGAGCCGGTTATATTTATACGAAAGCGGCAAAGACCAAGAGCCAAATATAGCTGTTGCAAAATCTGATATGCAGTATCTTTGATGTTTGTATTGTGGCGACGATAATCGGTGAAAATCACATCACCTTTCTCATTTATCACTGCCACTTTCAAGGTAGTAGACCCAATGTCTACTCCAAGATTGTATATTGGTTGTTTCATTTCGAGAATGTATGTTTTTCTATTCTCTATTTGCGTAAAGAATAATTTATTATGCTTGTTTACGGTATGTAAGGGCTGCCATAACGTTAAATATTGTGGCAAAGATACCAAGTGCTAAATAGTTAGTCCACAACTCGGCAATAGTTGCGCCACGAAGATATACAGCTCGCAATATCTCGGCAAGATAGCGAGGAGGCAATATCACTGTAAACTTTTGCGCCCAATCGGGCATAGAACTAACAGGAGTCAAGATGCCACTCATCAGCATAAAGATGATGATGAAAAAGAACATCACAAACATCGTCTGCTGCATAGTGTCGGAAAAATTTGCCACTGTAAGACTAAATCCCGAAATGGTGAAGATAAAAAGTATCGCACCAAGATATATAGCACCAACTGCCCCTGCAGGTTTCAACCCCCACACACTCCAAGCCAACAGCATAGCCACAGTAAGTATCAGTATACCAAATATCCAGTAGGGTACGAGTTTTGAAAGTGTGAAAGTCAAACGCCCTACTGGGGTTACATTTATCTGCTCTATTGTGCCACTCTCCTTTTCGCCCACTATACTAAGCGCCGGCAAGAAACCACATATAAGCACAAATATCATCACCATCAAAGCTGGCACCATATAGTGCTTATAGTTGAGTGTAGGGTTAAAGCGATTTTGCACAGTTACAATTTCCGACATCTCGGTTGGTCGTCTTTCTCCCTGTATCTCTGACAATGAAGTACCGATTGTCTGCATAAGATACTGCATACCCATTGAGCCTTTTGTAGCATTTACGGCATTGGCTGTAATGCTAATCTTATTGGCTGTCTGCGACATCATATCACGCTCAAAATTGGCAGGCATTTGAATTATTACATCTACTCTACCCTCTTCGAGGTCGGTCATTGCTTGTTGATAGTCAGCAGTAGTCTCTGCAAGTGTCAGATATTCCGATGCTTTAATATGCGATGCTATACGAGTTGAGATGGTTGACTTGTCAAGGTCTACCACCGCCACATTAACATTACGCACATCCATAGTCATTATAAATGGCATCAACAACATCAACAAAATTGGGAAAGCCACTATCAAACGAGGCAAAAATTGATTGCGACGAAACTGCAAAAATTCCTTTTGCAAAAGTACTAAAAATGTTCTCATAAACGGCTCTCCTTATTACTCCAATTTGTCATTAAATTTCTTAAGAGATACTACCAAAAGTATAATAGTCATACCTAACAATATCACGGCATCTTGCCAGACATCAATAAGCGACACACCTTGTATCATCATTTTGCGAATTGCATCGATATACCACCTTGCAGGCACTATGTTTGATACCAGCTGAAAGAAAGTGGGCAAATTTTCAATAGGGAAAAGCATACCCGAAAGCATCATTATAGGCATCATCATTACCATTGCCGATATAAGCAGTGCAGTAACTTGAGTATTGGCAATTACCGAGACAAGAAGTCCAAGCGACAGCGATAGCACCAAATAGAGCATCGACAACAAAAATATACCACCAACACCGCCACTCATTGGCACACCCAACAGATAACGAGCCAACACTAATATTAACACCAACACAAAACAGGAGATAACGAAATAGGGAATCATCTTAGCGAAGATAATCTTCACAGGGCGGACGGGCGAAACGAGCAGCACCTCCATAGTTCCCACCTCCTTTTCTCGAACTATAGATATAGAAGTCATCATAGCACACACTAATATAAAAATCAAACCCATAATACCAGGCACAAAGTTAAATGCACTCTTCATTTGAGGATTGAAGAGCATACGAGTTTCGAACATCGACTGTGCCGACTGTGAACCAAGCAGTACTTGCTGAAGATAGCCAGTGCCAGCTCCCGAAGTATTAATATTGGAGGCATCGAGAATGAGTTGTATCAGTGGAGTAGACGACACACCTTGTTGCTCAAGAGCCATTTTGCGGTCGAAATCAGAGGAAAACACCACCACAGCACCTACTTGTCCAGAGCGGAGCAAATGGTCTACCTCGCTACGGTTGATATAACCATAGAGAGTAAAATAGTTGTTTTGTGCCAAGCGGTTAACGGCATCGTTCACAGCATCGGTTCGCTCAGGAGCAACAACTGCCACATCTATATTGTTCACCTCGGTGGATATGGCAAAGCCAAAGAGTATCATCAGAATAATGGGTATGAGTATCACTATAAGCATAGTACGAGTATCGCGCACAATGTGTAGCGACTCCTTTTTGACAAACGATAAAAAATTGTTTTTCATTGAGTATGTTTTTTTCGTTATTCTCCTCGTTATTCTCCTCGTT
>X285_Short_beaked_Echidna__coassemble_429_pt1 | contig 28475 bp, 23 predicted proteins | sample X285_Short_beaked_Echidna__metabat2_high_PE_005 | metagenome-assembled genome bin X285_Short_beaked_Echidna
GGCAATGTTCATTCACTCATTGTGCTAAATATAGGTTTTGAACCAGAGATGAAACCAATCCAAATAAAACGCATCTCAGCGGCACTAACAAATGTTTCTCTTGACTTTTTACTCGTTATGGATGTAAATGTTATTTATAATTTTTTTCTTCTTCTTATCGTCTTACTCGTTCGGTGTGCATTGTGTCTAATTTAAGGAAGATGAATAGCAATATGGTGAAACTTAAAAACGATGAACCTCCGTAGCTGAAAAAGGGCAGTGGTATGCCTATAACTGGCAGTAACCCAAGTACCATTCCTACATTTATAAAGAGGTGGAATGCAAATACTCCGACTACACAATAGCCGTAGATACGTGCAAATTTTTGCTCTTGACGTTCGGATATGATAATTAGTCGCAGCAGTAGTGCTAAGTAGAGTAGTACCACAGCACAACTGCCTACAAATCCCCACTCTTCACCGACCGTGCAGAATATAAAGTCAGTATCTTGCTCGGGTACATATTTGAGCTTTGTTTGCGTGCCTTGCAGAAATCCTTTCCCAATAAATCCTCCCGAACCTATGGCTATTCGTGCCTGATTAGTATTGTAGCTTATACCCATTGGGTCGTCTGCCATTCCAAGTAGCACTTTTATACGCATCTGTTGGTGTGGTTGTAATACATCGCTAAATAGGTAACCTGCAGAGTAGCAATAGCCCGACCCAAAGATGAGAAATAGAGCTGTGAGAAGATATATTTTGCGCCAACGTATAAGTGCTAATACCAATGTATATAAAGCCGCTACTGCTATTATGCCAAAGGTAACATATATCATATTAACAGGCGTAAGCAACCAATGGATAAGTAGCGCAATGCCATATATTGGTAGCGGAGCAAGAGATAGTATTAGTGTGGCAGTGCGGTCGCGACGATACACATGGAGGAGTATGACAAATAATACATATGTCAAAAGTAATCCTGCAAATAGTCCTATTGATGTGTCGTCTACCCCAAGTACCGTCATATCGCTAAACTTGATGACTGTTATAAATAGTACTACAGCACAAAATCCTAAAACAGGTATTAATCCTGGTAGTCCCTCGCGGTAGAGCATAAAGAGAAACGATGCATACACCAATGCTGACCCGGTCTCTTTTTGCCCAATAATTATGAGCATAGGTAGCAGTATTAGAGTGCATACAATGGCATACGAGCGAGCATTGTCAAGGCGGAATTGAGGTTGGCTCATAACCTTAGCAAGGGCAAGAGCTGTAACAAATTTAGAAAATTCGGCAGGCTGTAGACTTATTGGTCCCATTGGTATCCACGAACGTGAGCCTTTGATGTCGGGTGCTATAAAGATGGTGGCAATGAGTAGTAAAATCATTCCGCCATACAAAATGTAGGGCGATGAGATGATAATTTTACTATCGGTAAAGAGTATTAATAATGCTGCCAATGCGCCTATTACAATCCACACCAGTTGCATTCCCGAGCGACAAGAGAAATCGAATATTGTTGTCTGATCTTCGGTTACACTGGCTCCATATATGTTGAGCCAACCAAAGATAACGATTGCTATATATATCAATACTGTCCAACGATCGACAGCACTTAGTACGTTAAAACCTTTTGACATTGCTATTTAGTACTGTGTTTTTTATACGATTGTATGTCTCTTGACGTGTTTCGCTAATCTTTCCATTGAGGTACTGCTCTATGCAGAACGATGCTATTGGCAATGCCCACATCGACCCAAATCCGGCATTTTCTATTATTACAGCTACCGCAATCTGTGGATTGTCGGCAGGCGCAAAGCCTATGAAAATTGAGTGTGGTTTTCCATGGCTATTGTCGGTAGTACCGGTTTTGCCACATATCTCTACATTTGGCACTGGATACCAACGTCCCGACCCCTCTTGATACATTCGCCACATTCCACGATGTACCACATCGTAGTAAATGCTATCTACTGTTGCTCGGTGGCGGTGTGTAAGCATTGAGTCGGCACGATTTATATGTGGTGTTATATAATAGCCTTTGTTGGCAATTGTGGCTGCCGCATTGGCTAATTGTATAGGGGTAACTTCCACTTCGCCTTGTCCTATTGAGTTCGATCGTATGGTAATAGCTTTCCATCCTCGTTCGCCATACCACTTGTTGTATGTGGCTTGTGTGGGTATAGCTCCATTGCGTAGCCCAAGTATGTCGGTGTCGTCAAAGCGTGGTCCTAATCCAAACGACAACATACCATTACGCCAACGTTCGTATTGCGCTTTGAAATTTTCGTTGTTTTTACCATACCCATTTTTCTCTAACGTTTGTCGGTATGCATTCCAAAAATAGGGGTTACAACTCTCTTTTAGTGCGTTTTCTAATATTACAGGACTACCATGGTGGTGGGTGCATTTTATGGGTTTCGCCCCCGGTCCATTGCACGCAAACATGGTATTGGGTGTTATACCGCCCTCTTGTTGACAAACTAAGGCTTGCAGTGTTTTGAATGTCGAACCGGGTGAATAAACACCTTGTGTGGCTCGGTTAAGAAGTGGTTTACACTCATCGTTGAGGAGCATAGGGTAGTAGGTTGAACGCAATCTACCTACCAAGTGCGATGGATTCCATGTGGGGTTCGATGCTAATGCCAATACTTCGCCTGTGTGTGGTTCAATAGCTACCACACTTCCTATTTTGCCCTGCAAAAGGTCTTCGGCTAATATTTGTAAGTCGACATCGAGTGTCGATATTATATCTGCGCCAGCCACTGGCTCTTTGTCTTGTTCGCCATTTTTGTAACTGCCTTGTATTCTGCCTCGTGCGTCTCGCAGTAGTATTTCCATACCATTTTCTCCTCGTAACTCTTTTTCGTACGAACGTTCCATTCCATCTGTTCCTGCATAGTCGCCCAAGTGGTATGTGGGGTCTTGGTCTATGACCGATTGACTTACTTCGCCTATTGAACCCAACACATGCGCTCCACAAGGGTATGCATAGTTGCGTAGTGTACGTCCTTGAATGGAGAATCCTGGAAATTTGCGTAGATGCTCTTGTATTACAGCATACTCTTCTGGCGAAAGCTGTGTTATAAATCGTTGTGGTGTGAGTGGTGAATAACCTGGATTTTTTCGACGGTCTTTGATGTTGGCTATACGAGTGTCAAACTCATCAATGCTAATATTTAGCAGTTGACATAGCTGTGCAGTGTCGAGTGGTGTGCCTTGACGATTAAGGCGATTTAGCTCGTTGTTAATTACCATTAAATCGTATGTGGGCTGATTGTAAACCAATAGTTTGCCATTGCGGTCGTATATCAAACCACGTGAGGCATATATAGTTTTTCGGTAGAATGCGTTGCCCTCTGCCAATTCGGCATAGTTGCCAAACAGCTGTAATTGAGCTAAACGAAAGATAAATATCAGTACAAAGAGAGATAGTACTACGCCTATTGTTATGCTACGTCCTTTGTATTTATCATCTATCATAGTGGCAGTGTGGTGGTTAGTGAATTAATAGAATCTTACGGAATTAAAATATTGGTTTATAGTGTCCGTTAGTTTATGATTGGTAATGGTTTGAGTTAATAATGAGACAATATAGAGAAATGTTCATTTTTTTTGAGAGTTCAGGTACGATGCTCTTATTCGTTCAAAGCAATATATTAGTGCAATGGCTATCAAGCTACTAAAGAGAGTTTTTAGTAGTGTGTGCCACAAATGGTTGAATGTGAATGCTTCGAGAAGAAATAGTGCAAGGTGGTGGATGGCTACGGCTATCGAACTATACACCATAAAAGTCGATGGCATAATGTTGTACGATATGGACTGCTTGTCCTTATCCTCTTGCGAGGCAAAGATGTTGAATATGTATGGACGAACAAATGCAGTAAGTGTAGTTGCTGCTGCGTGCATACCCCACGTGCCGCAAAATGCATCAATTGTTATACCTATTGTAAAGCCTATAAATAGAGTAGCTATTCGGTTTACTTTGAAAGGTATAATTAGTAGAGAGTAGATGTAGACAAACGGATTAATGTATCCTGTAAGTTCAATATTATTTATTATCAGTACTTGAACAAATATAATGGTAAGAGTAAGTAATATGAATTGTAGAGTGTTCTTCATAATTTATGGATCATAGAGTTGCTTCTATCTGTTTATATTCGTCAAGATGGGTGTATGCCGATATGGTAACATATTTAAGCCGTCCAAAGTCGACTGCCGGCTTAATGCTTATAGCCCAAAAGCGTGCATTTTCCGAAAGTGTAGCACTTTCAATAACTCCAATAGTCTTACCTTCAGGAAATATTGCCGAGTATCCACTTGTTACTATGGTGTCGCCATCTTGTGGTCTTGCGTGAGCTGGTACTTCGCTCATTTGAATGTGGTATGGGTCATAACCTTTCCATGTTATTGAACCTAATTGGTCAGATGCTTGGAGTTTAGCACTTACTCGCTGGTTAGGGTTTATGAGTGGCAGTATAACAGCATAGTTGTCGCTAACACGTTCTACTACACCCACTACTCCCGATGATGTAAACACTCCCATATCTACTGCAACTCCCTGTTTCATACCCTTGTTCACTATTATTCTGTTCTGCGTGCGGTAGAGTGTGTTGTGGATTACTCGTGCATTTATGTAGTGTATCTCTTGCTTGGTAGTTATAATTCTGTTGTTAATGGTGTCGCTATTTTGTTGATTAAAGAGGGTTGATTGTTGTTTTAGACGTTCGTTTTCGTTCATCAACTCGGCATTTTGCTCGGCAAGTAGTCTGTTCTCGGATCTTAGTCCAAAATATTGCGATATTGACGAACTAATTGTGTAGCACCAAGCCGAGACAGTAGTACCTGTTTGAAATGCTACACTCTGCTGAAATAGGTTCTGATTGAGCAGTAGTGCAACTGAACCTAATTCAAGTAGTATAAATATCCAGAGTGCAAGATGACGATATAGAAATTGTAGAATTTTCTGCATTTGTTTTCGGTTGAATACAGTTTAGTGTAACTTAAAACTGAAATTCTTATTTGTGAGAACAATCTTAATACGTTAGAGGGTGTATCAAAATAGTTCAATTTCGACACACCCTCTTTTATATGTTAGTGTTGTTGTTGCTTTACCTTATTAGAACACAATAAATGCTCTATTAATCATAGAAAAAACAACTGAAAGCTCTTTTATCTAAATAGAAACCTAAATTTATCTACGTTTTTGAGGGCGATACCAGTCCCGCGAGCCACAGCGCGAAGAGGGTCTTCTGCTACGTGGAATTGGATTTGTATCTTGTCAGTCAAACGTTTTGCTAATCCTTTCAGTAGTGCGCCACCACCTGCTAAGAATATACCTTTGTTTACCAAGTCGGCATATAACTCTGGTGGAGTATCTTCTAAGGCTGCAAGAATAGCGGCTTCGATTTTCGATATTGATTTATCCAGTGCATGTGCAATTTCGGGGTACGATACTGGCACTTCCATTGGTAGCGATGTTATACGGTTTGGACCTTTTACTATAAAGTCCTCTGGTGCTTCGTCGCCCAAATCGAGTAGAGCAGAACCAACATTTTTCTTTATGTTTTCTGCCATTGTCTCGCCTACTTTAATGTTGTGTTGACGGAACATATAGTCCATAATGTCGGCAGTAAACTCATCGCCTGCAATACGTATTGAACGGTCGGTAACAATACCTCCTAACGATATTACGGCAATCTCGGTAGTGCCACCACCTATATCAACCACCATATTGCCCTCTGGTGCTTCAACATCAAGTCCTATACCTAATGCGGCTGCCATAGGTTCAAATATCATATACACTTCAAGTCCACCAGCATGCTCTGCCGAGTCGCGTACAGCTCGTATCTCTACTGGTGTTGAACCCGATGGTATACCTACTACCATTTTGAACGAAGTAGAGAAGAGATGATTTTTTTTAGGAATCATCTTTATCAACCCACGCATCATAAGTTCTGCTGCGTTGAAGTCTGCTATCACACCATCGCGAAGTGGACGGATTACACTTACGTTGGGGTTTGTTTTGCCTCGCATCTGATAGGCTTTGCTACCTATGGCTTCGAGCTTCTGAGTCCTATTGTCAAGTGCTACTATAGAGGGTTGGTCCACAACTATCTTGTCATTGCTGATAATGACAGTATTGGCAGTACCAAGATCCATAGCTATTTCTTGTGTTATAGAAAATAATCCCATTTTTGTGATTTTCTTATCTTATTGTATTCTTTATTCCAATGATTACTCCTACTGTATCAACTAAATAAGTATTCTATTAGTAGGATTGCAAAGTTACAATTTTTATTCGATATTACAATTGATTTTCTTTCTATTTTTCAATAGTTTTTCAATCATTTTTTTAGCTTGATTGTAAGTCATCCTACTTGATTATATAGACTGGTCTCAGATAACCACTCCCACACCAGCTAAGATTGCAAATAAGAAAGTGCTAAGCGATAACAGTGGTAGGGTAGAGTCAAGTTCTTTGCCGCTACGACGCCACACATCTACTAAGTGTTTAATGTAGAGTGGTAGTGTGGCTATGTAGAGCCAATTTAAGCCACTACTGGTGTTGCATAGCGTGTATGCCACCATACAACTCCAACCTATAACGATTAGTACAGTTTGGTATATTTTGGCATTTTTAAGTCCTATGCGGATAGGTATAGTGGTACGGCTCACTCTGTCCGATTCTATGTCGCGCATATTGTTGACATTGAGTACTCCCACACTAAAACAACCAATTGTTACGGCTGGAAGTAGTATCGTCGGTGAAAGCGAGTGTGCTATTAAGTAGTATCCTCCACATACCGAGGCAAGTCCAAAAAATATGAATACCGCTAAATCTCCAAAGCCGCGGTAGCCATAAGGCTTTTTCCCCATGGTATATTTCATAGCACTCATTATAGCCAATGCTCCCAGTATGAGGAGAGCTATCGGCTCAGTTGCAAGTAGAGTATCAAACGAACTCCACACAAGTAGAGTACCAAATATGATTGCGCAAGCGGCATATATACATATCATCCAGTAGAAGTCTCGTTTTGTCAGTTTGCCTTCTGTTAGATGATTTGTTGGACCTACTCTATTGGTGTCATTGTCAGTCCCACTGATAGCATCGCCTAATTCGTTGCACACATTACTTAGCAATTGTAGAGCAATTACTGTAGGATATAGCCATAGCACGACCATCCAATTGATATCGTGAGTGGCGCAAGCCATACAAAGTCCTAATGTAACACCTGATATCGATAAAAAGATAGTTCTAAGTCGCATAGCTCTAACATAATAACGTAATTTGCTCATATTTCAAATAGTTTTATTGTTGATTAGTTGTGTTTGTATAGCGTGTGTTAAGTATTGAAAAAGACAGAATAATCATTGTTTGCAATGAGCTACTCTGTCCTTTTTTTGAAAATTATTTTCTAATCATATATTAGAAACTGTGTTCTTCTTGAGAAGCGTAGCTTTTATTTTTTGTCAAGACATTTCCATGTAAGTGCGCTTAGTGCTGCACCGAGCATCGGTGCTACAATAAACAACCAGAGTTGCGAAAGAGCTTGTCCACCCTCAAAAATAGCAGGAGCTATACTACGAGCAGGATTGACCGAAGTGCCTGTGATAGGAATACATACTATGTGGATAAGTACAAGAGTTAGACCAATTGCAAGACCTGCGTGGTTGCCGGCGCCGTGCTTTTCGTCGGTAGCTGCAAGTACTACAAATACAAAGATAAATGTAAATACCAACTCGGCAATAAATGCTTGCCACATAGCCCCATCGGCGAATGAGTTAGCTCCAGTTGCAGTGCCGCCATTGTGCGCTCCAGTCGATACTAAGAGGTAGAGAAGTGTCGAACCGATAAATGCTCCAATTACTTGAAAGAGCATATACATACCAGCGTCTTTGCCATTCATACGACCAGTCATCCATACACCAAGCGTAATAGCTGGGTTTATGTGACAGCCCGATATACCGCCTATGGCGTATGCCATACCTACTACTGCTAAGCCAAATGCCAATGCCACACCAAGAGTTCCAACTCCAGCTCCGCATGCACCGGCCATATCGCCAGCAAACACTGCACTACCGCAGCCCATAAGAACGAGTACCATCGTTCCAATCATTTCAGCAATGTACTTTTTCATAATGCTTTAGTTTTTAATAAATTAATGAATTATACTTTATGCTTTAAAAAGTGTTCTTATATGTTAGTCTGTTCTTTTGTTTGCTACGATATTTCAAATATCTATCGCACTCAAAGTATGGGTCAAAGGTACAAAATATTATTCAAAATAGCTACTTTGCAATAAATAATTTTCGCTTTTTCGGTTGGGTATATATTTTTGCTCCGATTGTACACTGTTTCAGTAGCCATATCCCCTATCTAATAGTTTGTAAAGCTGTATGTAACAAAGAAGTATAGCATAATGTGTATTTATAGGTTAAATATAGTTAATAGGGGGGTGGATTGAAATATTTTACATACCTTTGCTACGTGAAATAACCACCTAAGTAAGACATTGAGATCTGATATGCAACTTCTCTTATTTTGTTGTTTTATTAAGTGTGGTATATTATACAATGGTATGATATATAATTATTTATCCTTTTATGATATGAAAACTATGAGATTTTTGAAAGGTAGTATGATGGCTGCAATTGTTGCTATTGCTACCATTTGTACCCCTGCGGTAGCAGAAAATAGTGCCGATTTGCAGCAACGGACTAATCGCGATGCTCAAGGCAAGATAGTTCGCGGTCCATATCAGACCAATAAGTTTTTCGACAACTTTTTTATTAGTGTCGATGGAGGTATAAACTTCTATTCTAACTTCGACAAAGCTCCAGGTTCGCTTGGTCGACAGATACAGCCTTCGTTAGATGTTAATGTAGGTAAATGGTTCTCGCCAAGTTTTGGATTACGATTGGGGTATTCGGGCCTTTATGGTAGTAACTGGTCATCAACCGATGCAGGTTTTGTTACCGATGAGGTTGATGGCTCTTTCCGTCAACGTTTTGGCTTGGCATACGTACACGGCGATGTTATGTGGAATATTTCGAACACTATTGCAGGTTATAATGCAAAACGAGTTTGGAATTTTGTTCCATTCCTAAGTGCTGGTTGGGCTCATTCGTATGGTGTGGGCGACAACAATGCATTCGGCAACGAGTTGGCGGTAGGTGTTGGTCTTCTTAACGAGATACGTGTGGCAAAACGTGTAAACCTTACCTTAGAGCTTAAACACATGTTTGTTAGCGACCGTCTTTCGATGCATCGCTCTGGTATAGGTGGTTGGTCGTCAGCTACATTTGGTGTTTCGGTAGATCTTGGTAAAGTGGGCTTTGAGCGTTCGTCAGCTTCTGATAGTCAGTTAGATAAGCGCATTAAAGAGCTTGAAAGTGCCAATAATGAACTTGCCTCTTCAAATCGCACTCTTGAGAGCAATAATAAAAAGTTGGAAGACTCTAACAAGGCTTTGACAAGCGACAACGCACAATTAAAAACTGCAAACGGAGCATTAGAGAGTGCAAATAAGCAGTTGGCAAGCGCACCTAAAGAGGTTAACAATGCGCCTAAAACCATTGTTAAAAACGAACCAATAATAAAGAATGTCGACCTAACACCATGTGCAGTATTCTTCGAAATTGGTCAAGTTGAACTAAGCAATAAAGAGTTAACCCACTTAGACTACTATATGAAGAATGTCAATGCCGACCAAGTATTCACTCTCATTGGTGTAGCAGACAATCAGACGGGTTATCCACAGCGCAATCAGCAGTTGATGGTGCAGCGCACAGAGTATGTTCGTAATCTCCTCATCACGAAGTACAACATATCGTCCGACCACATTGTTGTGAAATCAGTATCGTCTGATGATGTGATGTTCTCCGACCCCGAACTTAACCGTGCAGTTATTATTAAAGGAGGTTCTAAAAATTAGGTTGAGAAGATTTTTGAGCTTTAGATGAGCAGAAAATGGAAGTTACCCAAATGAGCGTAGCGAGTTACGTGAATGAAATTACTTCCATTTTATGCTATATAAAGTCGATAAGTTTCCAATTTAAAAATCTCTAAAAATTGTAGTTGGTTCTATTCCCTAATTTTTTCGAACCTCCCTTAAATAATCAGCTATATAATTAGTTCTAAGAATTATAACACAAATAAAAAACATAGGCGTACGACAATTATATTTGTCGTACGCTTTGTTTTTTATTGCTAATGCAAACAAAATATTTGGTAAGCCCAATAAATTACACTACCTTTGTCATATCCGACATTTTCAATGCTAACCTACAAATTATGATGGCTACTTCACATCGAAAATATATCATTTTGACTATCATAGTTGTTCTTGCTGTTGCTTTATTTATATGGATTTCGCAGCGGTGGAGTGTTTGGTTTGCCGACCATCCAGAGCCACAATTCGCCATGGCTGATTGTCCACAATGTGTACAACTGACAACCGACACAACTTCGAAGTCGAGAATAGTGTCGTGGCGAACTTCTACCTCCGTCTTGTGGCAAACCCTTGTTTGGGTAAATTGTGCAGTTAACGATACTATAAAAACTACAGCCCACTACAGCACTATTACCTCAGGCGGAGGTGCAGCAGTTTACTATTATGCTTCAATGTCAGTTTTGCCTAATTGTCAATATAGCTATTGGATCGAGTCGGCTATGGGCGATACTACGGCTCATTTCTATACTAAAACACCGTATGAGGGTTCTGCTAAATTATTAATTATTGGCGATATACAAGATAAGCAGTATAGTGGTACCGATACCATCGTTCGTAGTATTGTTGCACTTCATAAACCAGACTATATTATTCAGTTGGGCGACCTTATTGAGCGTCCCCACCAAGCCTATTGGGAGCGTTATTTTTCAGACTTTTTGTCAGTAGCTACAACAATTCCTACTGCTGCAGTTGTTGGCAATCACGACTATCACAAAGGTATTAATCCTTACCCCGATATTCGTACTTTCTACACTTTCCCGTACTATCTGTCGTCCGTAAACGATGTTAAGTATCAAGAGTGTAACGATATTGATGCTCTAAAGCGGCACGATTTAACAGGCTGTACAGCATTGGATTATGGTAAGGTGAGAGTTGTTTTTATTGACACTAAGTTGCAATTTTTTCGTCAATTCAGTCAACGAAGACGAGTGAAGCAACTACTTGGTGCCACTCGCCCTGACAAATATCTTATAGTAGCTATGCATCATGCTCCACACTCGTCCGTTAGTAAATTCAACAATCTCATTGTTCGATGGCTTTATGCGCCGATAATCAACTGCAGTAATGTGAGTATAGTTTATGCCGCACACGAGCATAACACTCTTATCTCCACCCCCAAAGATTTAGGCACAACCTACTATCAGTCCGTTCAAAACTTCTCAGCCAAGGACTATACCAAAGCCCACGGCACGCACGGTCGCCACTATACAATCCTCACCACCACTACAACCGAACCTATCTCCACCGCTACTAATGCCATCACCCGCGACACCCTCACTTCTATCACCTACACCATAAACCACACCCCCATCGATACCATTCAGATTATTCGATAAAAATGTTTTATGGTATAACTACTTGGAAATTAGTTATGTGTATTATAGTAATAAATGAAAATGTTCGTGGATTGAAAAATAATTTCAAAACATATTGTGTATTTATAACATTAAACCATAAAGAACTATGAATAGAATATTTTTGTTTTTTTGCTATCCTGGCATCATTGCTTTTAGCAGCTTGCGATTTACGTATCGGTGGAAAAAGTTGTGAAAATTTAGATACTCAAGTGCTTTTTAAGGTGCAAAACTCATATGGATATGATTTGCTTGATAGCACTAATGTTGTTTTATTAATTTAGATACTGTATTTCTGTATTTAATTTCTTCCGATGGTTGTGAGGTGAAATTGGCAAGTGCGACTTCAGACATACCTAAATCGTATATGTGTATCCAAGCTGATAATTCCTATTTTTTAAAAATTATGCTTGATGGTAATGGTATAGGTTGTCAACATAAGCACGACAATGGAACAAAGTTTACTGATGTTTCCCCTATTTCCGTGGGGAAATGTAAACTTTTGATAAAATGGGATTTGCACAATATCAGAACTGATACTATTTACTCTACATTTGTTGCAAATGACACTGGTTCAATACTTTATAATGAGGTTTTTATTAATAGTGTGAAGGTTATTAATTCATATGAGGATAATCAAATCCAGATAATAAATGGAGTTTATCCTACTTTTGTGATTGATTGATTTTTTGGTCATCACTCTAAACGTAAAAACCTTATCCTTAGCCGAAACAAATTCAGCTAAGGATAAGGTTGATACGTATATTTTGTGCTTTTTATGGCAACAGATGTTCTATTGGTTTGCCAAAAGAGGCGAGTTCGCGAACGAGCGACGATGATATGTAGGCAGTGTCGGGGTCGGCTATGAAGAAAATGGTATCGATACCTGTCAAGCGGCGGTTGATGTCGGCTATATTGCGCTCATATTCAAAGTCGGCAGTATTACGCACTCCGCGTACTATGTAGTGAGCATCGTATTTATTGGCGAAGTCGGTAGTAAGGCAGTCGTAACTCGCCACCTCTATTTTTTCGTTGTTAGAGTAGATAGCTTTTATTCGTTCTATAATCTCAACGGTCGGCATCATGCGCTTCTTCTGGCGATTAGTACCAACGGCTATCACCACACGATCGAACAATGGCAAAGCGTGATCCACCACCGCCTTATGCCCCAAAGTAAAAGGATCGAAACTCCCTGGAAAAATAGCAGTTTTCATATATCACTATGTTTAAGCAATAAAGGTTCTATTAATTTAGGTATTAATAGAGCCTTCAATGTAATTATATAAAATATTTCTAAATGCCAGCTATGCGTTTGATTTCGGTTATGACAGCTTCGGCAAATTTGTCGGCTTGCTCTTTGGTGGGGGCTTCTGAGTAGATGCGAATTATTGGTTCGGTGTTAGACTTGCGCAAGTGCACCCATCCTTGTGGAAAATCTATCTTTACTCCGTCAATGTCAGTTACTTTAAAATGACTATAACACCCTTTTATTACTGCTAATATGCCGTCTACATCGATGCGTGGTGTGAGTGCTATCTTGTTTTTTGATATATAGTACGATGGGTATTCTTTGCGAAGTTCGCTCACCGTCTTTTGCTTTTGCGCCAAATGTGAAAGGAAAAGTGCTATACCTACCAAGGCGTCACGTCCATAATGCGACTCTGGGTAGATTACACCACCATTGCCCTCGCCACCAATCACAGCATCGGTAGCTTTCATCTTTTCTACTACGTTTACCTCGCCTACTGCGGCTGCACTATATTTACCCCCATGTGTAGCGGTTACATCTGCCAGTGCACGAGTAGATGATAAGTTAGAAACGGTATTGCCCACAGTATTACTTAGTACGTAGTCGGCAACCGACACTAATGTGTACTCTTCGCCAAACATTTCGCCATCGTTGCACACTATTGCCAAACGGTCTACATCAGGGTCTACAACAAAACCTACATCGGCATGAGTGCGACGTATATGATCGGATATTTCTGTCAAGTTTTCGGGTAGTGGTTCGGGATTATGTGCAAATTGTCCTGTTGGTTCGCAGTTCAACTCCTCAATTTGTTTAACACCAAGTGTTTTGAGTAGACGAGGTATAGCTATGCCGCCTACCGAATTTACACAGTCAACTGCTACTCGGAAATTGGCAGCAGCTATTGCTTCGCGGTCAACGAGTTTTAATTTTAGCACCTCTGCTATGTGGCGGTCAATATAGTCGTTTCGCTCTTCGTAACCTCCTAATGCGTCAACTTCGGGGTATATAATATCTTCAGCCTCTGACATTGCAAGCATCTGCTCACCATCTTTTTTGCTAAGAAACTCGCCACGTTCGTTGAGCAGTTTCAAAGCATTCCACTGCTTAGGGTTGTGGCTTGCAGTGAGGATAATACCACCATCGGCATGTTCCATAGTTACAGCTATTTCGGTAGTTGGTGTAGTGGCAAGACCTATATTTACCACATCGCATCCGCAGCCCATAAGTGTACCAACTACAATGTCCGACACCATTGCACCTGATATTCGTGCATCACGCCCTACAACTACTCGGCAACGTTCTTTGCCACTATGCTGTTTTAGCCAAAGGGCATAGCCTGTCGTAAATTTTACAATATCAATAGGCGAAAGCCCTTCGCCCACAGCACCACCTATTGTGCCACGTATGCCCGAAATAGATTTTACTAATGTCATATTATTTATACTTTTTTATTGCTATTATTAAAGAAAAGGCGTAGCACTATACCACGCTTTTTTATGTGTTATTTAATTACTTAGGTACTACCTTTATTTTCATTTCGTAGACGTATGCCACCACATCGCTACTATTGCGCCCCAATTTCGATGGCACTATGCAGCGAGCGTATGAACCATGTCGTTTCATTAGTGAAAATGCCTTTTGCCACCCCTCACAGCTATTTCGCAGACTTCCATAGCGTATCTCCTCATTAGGGTATGGGCGATCCATTGTAGTCCAATAGTCCTCTTCAACAGAAACATTGTCGAGTCGAATTTGTTTATAGCGCATAATTATTTGGTCGCCATTGCGCAAAGTATCCCCCTCGCCCTTTTCAAAAAGTTGAAAATAGATACCATCTTCGTAATGGTATATTTCGTTGCGAGCAAAAATGGAGTCTTCTGGGAATTGTGAAATAATAGTAATACTACTATCCGACAACCATTTATCTATGTTTTCCTCCTCTTGCTTAAGAAGTTGCGAATAGTTACGACTATTTTCGCACGACATTAAGCTCAGAGCCGCAACAATAGCTACAATACAGAATTTGGTACTTGATATACAGTTTAATCTCTTCATCTATTATTTATTATTTATATCACAATATAAAATGCAAAGTTACTACAAATTAGTTACACTACAAAGTGATATTACAATAAGGCACGAAATATTTGGTCATATCGGTAAAAATAGCTACCTTTGCAGTCGAAAAAGAATAGAATTAAAAATAACGATGGTCTCGTAGCTCAGTTGGATTAGAGCAACAGCCTTCTAAGCTGTAGGTCTTGGGTTCGAACCCCAACGGGATCACTATAAGAAAAGAGATTGAAAGATAGGTGTTTATCTATTATTTCAATCTCTTTTTTTTTCTGTCTGCCTAATGAGGTTTAGCATAAAAAAACAAATACATTGCACATTTTCGTTTTTTTATAATCGGGAAAACGAAATGTACAAAATAAAGGACAATATATTGACCCCTCAAAAGATGCACAAGAAATTTACCAAGCACTAAACTTCAAAGAAGTACCATTCAAGAAAAGAAAAATTTGTAGGACACAAGCTCCACCAAATTAATAGCTAACTTATTGAGTGAGTGAATAAACTATAAAATATGATGTGAAACTTGGGTTAAATATTATGAGGAAATTCGCAATTATACTGCGTTCTATTGCCAATGTCGGAAAAATGTTATAACTTTGTGCATTATTAGAAGTTAGTAGTGATTATATAATACCCACTGAAAATGTATATAAAGAGATTATCTATTGTTTTGTTAGTTTTACTGGTTTCATCTACAACTATGTTAGTAGATGCACAAAAGATATTTTCTTTTGGTGTAAAGGCTGGATATAATATGACGTTGAAACGTGTACAACCTATATCTCCGTCCGAAAATCCTACTTTTGAAATCCAGCATGGTTTTCAGAATGGATTTAATGTTGGTATCTATGGTCGTATTGGTAGGCGATTTTATCTACAACCAGAGGTTCAATATCATTATTTTGCATATAATAGCCAAGTTCCAGACGCTTCTGCAAATGCAGAACGTAAGAAATATGTGGTAAGTACTGTCGATGTACCTATTTTGGTGGGTTACACCCTTGTAGATGCCGATATGTTTAAGTTACGTGTTATGGCAGGTCCTCGTTTTAGTTTTAATGCGGGTTCTACTAAACCAAATTCTTGGTCAGAATTTACAGAGTCTACACGCGATACTCGTATAGGCTTAGATTGTGGCTTAGGTTTTGATGTGTGGCGTTTTAATCTTGATGTGCGCTACAATCTCTTTTCCGATATGTATAAACTTCAAACTGCCGAAGGCATTATGCAGAAAGGTAAAGTATTAAACCAATTTGAAATATCGCTTGGCTTTAGAATTTTTGGTCGTAACGTTGCAAAATCTCGAATGAGTGACTATTAATCGCACTACCTTCCCCCACAAAATATCATATCATATAATATAATAAAATAACTTCATTAATTATGACCCTTTCAAAAACAAAGCATTGTAAGAATTTGTCGCTTACCTTGCTTTTTTTTGTATTACTTTTTTCTCCAATTATAGTTTTTAGTCAGAAAGCATTATTGTCTGACAATGAAACTGGTGGTGAAGAATTTGTTGTTACTCTTATTGATAATGGAGTAATCAGTGTACAAAATGTAGCATCTACTGTAGAACTCCCTACCACTCCCTCTATCTCAGGCTTTAAATGTAAAAAAGAGCAATACACCTTTGTGGGTTGGACATCTCAAGACGCTATTACCGACTCTATTTCTTGTCCCGAATTGGTAACTTTACCTTTTACCCCCATTTCCGATACTACGCTCTATGCAGTTTATTCTATTGAACCCGATAGTTTAGTTTTTGAGGCAGGAACATTACCAGATGGCTGGAGTTTTAATGGAACTACCACAGCTCAAAACGAATGGCAACTAAAAGGAGGTCAATATTTAATTACTGATAAAACTTATTTACCCAGCGTAGATTCTATTGGCTTTAATTGTTATCTGAATACGATAAAAGAATATATTGCTTATCTGCATTTGTATTATAGTAGTAATAATTCATTTAATATAAATGGAACTAAGGTTGAACATAAAATTCCAAAAGGTTTAGTGTATTCATACAATTTTTTCAAGAATGACACTGATTTAGATAGCGGTTTTATAAAAATAACTCCATATTTTTTTGGTACTACAAATCCATCAAATATTTTATCAATTAAGGAGGTAATTTTTAAGTATAAAGATAAATATACATTCAATCCTGAATGTACATACGTACCTACCACGCCTACTGCCGTAAATTTGTATAATGCCGATACACTTTTCTATAGTGGAACAAACAACGATGAATTTCCTTTTGTTTTCCCAACAACTACACCAGTGCCAACAAAAGGAAGTCAGAGGGTGGGATGGACGTTTTTAGGATGGTCATCAGATAAGTTTGATACTACCTCTTTTTTAAGACCACAGCAAATAGTAGATACTGCCAATTTTCTATTCGAACGAGACACTACACTATATAGTGTATTTGCACGCTACGACTATAAAGCTATCGATATTAATAAATCACAAAAGGTTGCACTTGGAGCTGTAACACCAAAGGGGTGTTTTGTTATACCATCGAATATAGCACAAATTCCATACAATGCACCTAAAAAAATAACAGATGTAGAAAAGGTTAGCTTTTTTTCATCTCCTTTAGCTGTTTCAAACGATGATGTCGAAGATATAGCGTGGGTGATGCACAAAGAAGGACAGATATGTAGATTTAATAATGATTTATATCAACTTTGTCCAGGAGGAGATGGTGGTAATAGTAATTTTATGCTTGATAATAAGGGTATTAATGCTCATTGGGTGTTAATACAAGGAAGTGATGGCTTGTTAAACCTTAAAACGGATTATAAGGATCTAATTGGCAGTGGTCAAGTGAATATTGCTTGTTACAATCTTAAAACAAATGATTTTTACATTACATTTAAGTCTATTGTTGAAGCTAATGATAATCTTTTTCCAGTGGCTATTATCCCTATATGTGAAGATTATTATACGTCTAAACCATACAACGTTACATCGTTATCACCTACCGATAGTGTAACTATTGAAACCGATGAGGACGTCTTTTATACCGATGAGTTGCATTTGTCTATTTATCAAAATGCAATTTGTCAACTTTCGCACAATGCCCCAATCGAAGCAACGTACGGCACAACTTTAACGGCACAACTGAGTGGTGAGAAAACAAAAATTATAGGTTTACCATTCGATTGTGCAATTTCGGACATAGTAGTTTGTGATGATGGCGATACGTTGGATTATTTGAATAATTGGTACATTGAATCGTGCATAGGCAGTGAGGCTGTTGATAACGTACTACCTATCCAGTGGGTTCGAGATAATGAAATAGATACATTGCATAGTGGTGTTGGATATCGTATATCAATTGTGCCTGACTATGGTGATGCAACTATTATGTTTGCAACAAAAGTGTTGCAGACATATTATCCGTTTGATGTTTCGGTAGAATGTACCGAAGCATCAGTAGAAAATGGCGGTTGGTCGTTTATGTCAACTCCATACCTTAATACATTTGGAGGCTCCATCTTGGAAGATAATGAAATGATTAATTTCATTGTCCAACCCAATGCCGATGGCTCTTTCGTTCAAATCGAAATGGGCAATGCTGTTGAACAAGGTATAATGACCCCATACACCCCTTTCTTTATTCAAAAGCGAGATAGTTATTCTACACATTTCGCTCCAAACGATGAATTTATTACACCAGAACATATTCAGATGACAACCTACATCTCCTCGTCCGGTGGTGCGATTTTGGATAGCACTATCTTACGGACTGATGATGATGCCCAGCCCCTGTACGAGATAGGTAGCGATATGGTGAAGTGGATAGACACTACAAAAACTCAAATTTTCTTCTCCTCTGATGACATTCGCTATTTTGTCAATCAACAGAATATTTCACTACCATTTACTATTAACTTAGGTATATTTTCGCCTTGTAAGCAAGATGTTGTGTTCAAAACCAATAGCTATTTGCCTTCTTCGTTTGGTACTGTATCTATTACAGACAATAAAAAGTCACACCTTTTGACCGATGAGGGATATACTGCCACAGTTGATTCGGGCTTTACCGAGCAACGATTTGCTTTGAAATTTGGCAATGGTATGTCTACTATAAACGATGTCAATATTGTTAATGATTTATACGATGAAATTTCAGTTGACGAAAATGGAATCGTCGTAATAGGTCTAAATGCTAATGTGCATCTATTGGTGGTTGATATGACTGGTAAGATAGTCTGTGAGGTTATGCCTCAAACCAGTTCTTCAACTCTAAACATTCCATTGCTTGTTCGGGGTGTGTATAATTTAGTATTCAAAACCGAGCAGAAATCGGTGTCAGAAAAGATAGTTTACTGACATTCATACGATATAACCTAACCTTAAATAATCTAACCTTAAATACCAACCTAATAATTTAATCTATATATCAATGGAAACACGTTATCTTGAGTTACTTGGTCGCAGTTTTCCTACTATTGCTGCCGCAAGTACCGAGATTATCAATCTCGAAGCCATCTTAAATTTACCAAAAGGAACAGAACACTTTCTTACCGATATTCATGGAGAAAATGAGGCATTTGACCACGTATTGCGTAATGCAAGTGGTGCTGTAGCTCGTAAAGTTGACGAAGAGTTCGGTAGCGAGCTACGTGAAAAGGAGAAACACGATCTCTGTACTTTGATTTATTACCCGGTCGAGCGATTGGAGATTGTTAAAGCCGAAGAGGAAAATATAAATGAATGGTACACTATTACTTTAATTCGTTTGGTGCGTGTTTGCCGTGCTGTATCGTCGAAATACACTCGTTCTAAAGTTCGTAAGGCTCTGCCTGAATGTTTTTCATATATTATTCAGGAACTTATGCACGAGAGTGAGGACGATGAAAACAAGACAGCATACGTACATGCTATCATCAATTCTATTATTAGCAACAATCGCTCCGATGCCTTTATCGTTGCTATGTGCGAGTTGATACAACGTCTTGTTATAGACCGCCTTCACCTTGTGGGCGATGTTTACGACCGTGGACCTGGCGCACACCTTATAATGGATATGTTGGCTAAATACAACGATATAGACATTCAGTGGGGCAACCACGATGTAGTGTGGATGGGTGCTGCTGCTGGCAACGATGCATGTATTGCCAATGTGGTACGTATGTCGCTCCGTTATGCAAACCTTACCACCCTCGAAGATGGATATGGTATTAACCTATTGCCTTTGGCTACTTTTGCAATGGGAACATACGAAAACGATGAGTGCGTGCCTTATATGCCAAAAATGAAGTTTGCCGATGTGGCTTACGATGAGCGCAATGTACGTCTTATCTCTCAGATGCATAAAGCTATATCTATCATTCAGTGGAAATTAGAACATCAAATTATTACCCGTCGCCCAGAGTGGGGTATGAAAAACCGCGATTTACTCGATAAGGTTGACCCTGAACATCGTACTGTACATATTGGCGGAGTAGATTATGAATTAAAAGATGCTCGTTTCCAAACTGTAGATGCTAAAGATCCATACGCTCTTACCGCAGGTGAACAAGATGTGGTCGACAAACTTCATCGCTCTTTTGTTGAGAGCCAGAAACTTAGCGAACATCTACACTTAATGCTCGATAAGGGGTCGATGTATCTTGTGTGCAATGGTAATCTTCTTTTCCACGCCTCTGTTCCTATGACCAAGGACGGCAAGTTCAAAGAGGTAGATATTCTTGGCGAAAGGTACAAAGGTAAAGCCTTATTGGATAAGGTAGATGGTTTAATTCGCATAGCATGCTTGCCTTGTCGTGAAAACCCCAACTATGCTATAGCCTTGGATTATATGTGGTACTGGTGGTGTGGAGCCGATTCGCCTACTTTCGACAAAAGTCAGATGGCAACATTCGAACGTTATCTTACTATTGACAAAACTCCACATAAAGAGGAGCAAGGCTTCTACTACAAACTTCGTAACGAACCCGAGATATGCGATTTTATAATGGACGAATTTGGAGTAGAGGGAGTGCATCGTCACATTATCAATGGTCACGTACCGGTGAAAACTATCAAAGGCGAAAGTCCTATCAAAGCTGGAGGTAAAGCACTTGTTATCGATGGAGGTTTCTCTCGTGCATACCATGACGAGACTGGTATAGCTGGCTATACTTTGGTGTTCAACTCGCATGGACTTCAACTTGTTCAGCACGAGCCTTTCGATAGCCGGACTAAAGCTATCGAAGAGGGAGTTGACATTAAAAGTACTCATTTCTTAGTCGAGTTCGACTCGAAACGTATGAAAGTCCGCGACACCGATCGTGGAAAGCAGTTGCAGCAACAGGTCGATGACCTAAAAAAACTTTTAGAGCATTACCGTCTCCGCATTCAGTAAATTTTGTATTTCATTGCTTGACTATTTTTATATTTTCTATCACCACATAACTGTCCGTAAACTATGAATATCAAACGATTGCTTATTATTGACAAATGTCTTCGTAACGACCAACAACGTTGGACTCTCGATGATCTGATTGATGCTTGTAAGTCGACCGAGAAAAATTCAAAACGTTCAGTCCAAGCCGATATCGAAACTCTGCGAAAGGTGTATCACGCACCTATTGCAGTGCGTGATAGAAAATATTACGAATACTCCGACAAATCTTATCTGCTCACTAATGCCTCTCTCTCTCCAATGGATAGAGAGGCATTGGCGGCAGCTATTGAGTCGCTTGCCGACTATTGCGATTTTCAGGAGTTAGAGGGTGTAGAAAAATATTTAGGCGATTTGTATCAATACCTCTCGTCTCGTATTGTTATTCCTGCGGTTGCTCGTTTTGCCGAAACCAAGTCGTTAAAGCCTACCACTGTTCGTTTGTGGATTAGCGATGAAATAGCCGACAAAATACGCAACCATCCAATCCACGCTTCGCAGTGGGTCGAGCAAGAAGAGATAGACGGCAGTATTGATATAGTGCTGCAAATACCATTGACTTCCGATTTCGAGAATTTCCTTATGCTCAATTCGCACCAAATACGTGTAATATACCCCACCAACCTTATCAACCAAATTAAGAAATTGGAAGTTATAAAAGGTGGTAGCTTTTAACGCTATAATGTTATCAATTGAGTGATGAGTAAGAGCAGTTTGCGTATTGGTGTATTAATTTCGTTACTTCTATTTTGTTTTTGTGCTGTGTCGCAATCATATACTTTTATGACTTACAATGTCGAGAATTTGTTCGATACTCGACACGATTCGTTGAAAAACGATTTAGAATTCCTGCCCCAGTCCGACAGACATTGGACTTCTCATCGCTTTTACGAAAAAGTGCATGAGGTGATGCAGGTGATAGTTGGTGTTGGAGGTAAATCGGGTCTGCCTGCTATTGTAGGGCTTTGTGAAATCGAAAACGACTATGTACTCAAAGCTATGACTGCCTACGAGCCACACAAGCAGTTAGGTTATGACTATGTGCATTACGAAAGTCCCGATGCTCGTGGTATCGATGTAGCACTGCTTTATCGTAGCGATTTTTTTACTCCCCTCACATCTTATCCAGTACCTGTTGTTCTCACCGATGGTCATCGTCGTGGACGTGATTTACTCTATGTTATGGGCATTACTGCTGATGGCACACAGCTGCATTTTATTCAAGTCCATTTCCCTTCTCGTCGTGATGGTGCAGAGGCATCAGAGCCTAATAGGGTGGCATCAGCAAAGGTTGTGCGTAATGTAGTAGATAGTATATATACTCTCGATAGCAATGCGGCTATAGTTATAATGGGCGATTTTAATGATAATCCGTCAGATCGAGCCATTGCCGATGTGCTATATGCGCAACCATACAATGTAACATCGTATCAGCCCGATAAATTGTATAACTTGTGTTACGATGGGCATCTTTATCAGGACCGCCGACAAGGTACTTATTTTCACGCAGGAGAATGGGATATGCTCGACCAAATTATAGTAAGTGGTTCGCTGCTTGATGGCTCGTTATCAATCAAACTTACTCCACAAGCGCAGATATACTCTCCAGAATGGATATCGCATTACGACAAGCGCAATCACGTGTATGTACCTGATCGCACCTATCGTGGACCACACTATTCTGGTGGCGTAAGCGACCATTTTCCTCTCTTTGTGCGAAGTAGTGACGAAAGGGAATGAAATGTACGAATAATAAAAGAGTGTATCGCTTTATATTCAAGGTGATACACTCTTTTTTTGAGTTTTGTTTATGATTTTGTGTTATTTTGCAGGGATTTCGCCAGTGAGAGATTCAAGGAAAGCCTTCATTTGGGCAGTTTCTTTTTCGGTGAGAGTTTTACCTACTTGATATTTCATCATCGAAGTGATAGCTTCTGACAAATTGTCAATAGAACCATCGTGGTAGTATGGGGCTGTTAAAGCTACGTTGCGAAGTGTGGGAGTTTTGAAACGATGGTCGTAGTATGCACTTTCCTCTTGTTTGCCACGTCCGAAGTCCTCTTCGGTAAGCTCGGTGCCGCGGTCGGCAAAATAGTCGGCATACAAACCGAGGTGTTCGTACGACTGTCCGCCCATATTTATACCAGCATGGCAGGTAGCACAGCGGTTGGCTTTGAATAGGTCGTAACCTGCCACTGCATCGGCACTCATAGCCTCTTCATCGCCAAGAAGGTAGCGGTCAAATGGCGAATTTGGGGTAACAAGTGTATATTCGTACTCTTGTATTGCATTGCATATATTGTAGGCACTCCAGCCTTCGGGATATGCGGCAGTGAATTGTGCTGTAAGTTCTTCGTCAGCAGCAAGTTTTGCTATAATCTCGTCAAACGATGCACTACCCATCTCTATTGGATTGAGAGGTGGTCCGGCAGCTTGGTCGGCAAGAGTTTTGGCACGACCGTCCCAGAATTGTGCAAAATTGAACACTGCATTGAACACTGTAGGTGCATTCACTCCACCAAATTGTCCTCTAATACCTTCTGAATATTGCAAGTTGTCGCAGCCGCCTTTGTCAAGGTTGTGGCAAGTGGCACACGATACAGTGTTGTCGCCAGAGAGACGAGTATCGTTGTATAGTATACGTCCAAGGGCGACTTTTGCCTCATCGGTTAGCGCACGTGACGTAAGTGTGATAGGTATGCCTTGTAAGGTATGTCCCTCTTTCTCACGAGTGTTGTAAACCCAAGCCAATATCATATTGCGCTCTGTGCTGTTTATAGCTGCACCCCAATGCATAACGTTGAATTTTGTAAGGGGCATAGTTCCATTGGCTATAGAGCTTTCTATTTTGTTGAGCGACACTATATCAACCGCTTCGCCTGCACGTAGTGCTTCAATAGCAGGTATTAAGTCAATGTGGCGTGCTGCCAACATTGCATCATTTGTTACTGTTTTTCCAATTATTGGCCATTTAGAATAAAATGGTAGCTCAGGCTCTTGTGCGTGGCACATTGTGCATTTGCCAGACTCAAGAATTGCAAGTGCTTGCTCATCGGCGGTCAATGTCTTGTCGGGCGACACATTCACACACCGATAAACAATGAGTACTATGCAGACTACTGCCAATACTCCTAATGTAATTTTCTTCCACATAATTTTGTCGAGGGGGGGTAATGGTGATTTTATTGTTAGTATGATTATTGTTACGATTAGTACAGATGTGCGCTATTTACAGCCAAGGGAATAAGCTTTATGCCCCACCAGCACATTTGCAGAGCCACGAATGCCAATATTGATATTACGTACGATATTTTACGATGTTCATCCCCAAGACGTAAGTGAATAAATAGTAGATACATAAGCCAAGCTATTGCTGCCCAAGTCTCTTTGGGATCCCAACTCCAGTAGTCTCCCCACGCCTGTTTTGCCCAAATGCAACCTAAAAGTAGTCCTATCCCAAACAATCCCGCTCCCATACGTGTAAGCCGAATGGATAGTTGGTCTCTGTTTCTATCGTATTTTATTAAATTGGCTATACACATTATTGTTGCACAACCCAATATAGCATACGAAAGCATATATATTGATACGTGTGGAACAAACCAAACCGATTGTAGAATAGGCATCAAGGGCTCGCTATGGTATTCAGGGTGTGTTGTACATATTATATTAAAAATAGTACCAAGAGTTGTTGTAAATATTGTTATCCATCGGAAACCATATTTCGTATATAGTATTGCACCCGATGCAAATAGGAATAATGAGTACCATAGCCGTGTCTCTCCCATTGTACGTAATGGTGGATAGCCAACAAATGCCCACAGCCAAACTATAAATGTGGCTTGCAGTATAGCTCCGCACCAAAGTAGGGTAGTGACAACGTTTCGCCTATTGCGATAAGCCAATACAATGCCTATGACGAGTAGAATAGTTACAATGCAAGTGTAGGGTAATATGTAGTTCCAAGGATTAAGCATATAATGGCTCTTTATCTTATTTTGAACAATGCGTAGGTTATACAACCCAATATCAACATTAAAATGCCGGTCAGTGTTATGTATCGCCAAGGCTGACGAGTAATTTCCAACACTATAAATTCGGGCTTGTCTTCGTGCGATGCATCATAATCGGTTAGATAAATATCATACCCTTTATAGCTTGCAGGTGCATTTGTTCGGGTTACGAGGTCGGAGGCGGTGCTATCCTGTGTTAAGGTAGTAATCGATGCTGAATACCTTATTGGGTGTCCATCGGCTTTATCAATTGTAAACGTGTTTGCTGTTATATTAAAAGGTAATATATATGGGTGGTGAATGCCATCTTTGTCGGTTTGGGTCAGCACAGCTCTATTTGTAGGAACGTTCATAAATGCTTTTAATCGAAGAGAAACGGAGTCTGCCACACCAAAAAGACCTGCCGTTAATGCTATCCAAAGACCAACGTGTGCCAATACAAATGCAGTGTCTCTCCACGTTTTTAGTTTTATTCCACTTAAAATGCGTTTTTTTATTGTCAGTCCAAGCGATAACAATAGCAATATCATCGATGCTACAAAGAGCCACGATGAGGGGCTATAATATTGAGGTGCCAAGCCTAATACTATTACGTTTAGTAGCAAAATAGTGATTGTTGTCAGTGCACCTTTTTTCGTTCCAAACTGCGTCATAGCCACAGCTAATCGGTTTTTCGGTTGGGTAGGTAGCATCACTATCCCCAAAACAAGAGCAATTAGCAGTATAGCATTAATAGGAAAATAAAAAAGATGTATAGGTATATTGCCCAATATTAATTGGAGAATAGCGGCAATAATTAGTATTATTATAGTGAGTATGTACATTATTCCGAATATTTCGCTACAAAGGTAGCAAAATATTCGGAATAAACGAGTAAGAGCGAAAAAATAATTTTTAATCCGTTGTGCAATTGGAAATAAATGCGTACCTTTGCAACTTGAAATAATTAACTCTGGAGTGTTCTATTTCAAACAGATAGAATAATCCGCTAATGTCTAACCTTATTCTTTTGAAGATTAATTTATTAATTAACAATGGATCAATTAAACAATCAAGCTGTTCCTGCTACTGATTTTGATTGGGATGCATACGCAAAAGGCGATGTTCTCACAAAAGAAGAAAAAGAACAACAAACTACCCTTTACGAGAACACTCTTAATCAAGTAAAAGACAAAGAGGTAGTAATGGGTAAAATCATATCGATGAACAAACGCGAAGTAGTAGTTAACATCGGCTTCAAATCAGACGGTGTAATTCCTATGAGCGAGTTCCGCTACAATCCAGACCTTAAAGTAGGTGATGAAGTAGAGGTATTCATTGAAAATCAAGAAGACAAAAAAGGACAACTCATTCTTTCTCATAAAGCTGCTCGTGCTACTCGTTCTTGGGTTCGTGTAAATGAGGCTCTTGAAAACGACGAAATCATTCAAGGTTACGTTAAATGCCGTACTAAAGGCGGTATGATTGTTGATGTATTTGGTATCGAAGCATTCTTGCCAGGTTCTCAAATCGATGTTAAACCAATCCGCGACTATGATGTATTTGTAGACAAGATTATGGAATTCAAAGTTGTTAAAATCAACCAAGAGTTCAAAAACGTTGTTGTTTCTCACAAATGTCTTATTGAGGCAGAACTTGAGCAGCAAAAACGCGAAATCATCTCTAAACTCGAAAAAGGTCAAGTGCTTGAAGGTGTTGTTAAGAACATCACATCGTATGGCGTATTTATCGACCTAGGCGGCGTAGATGGACTTATCCACATCACCGACCTTAGCTGGGGACGTGTTAACCACCCAGAAGAGATTGTTCAACTCGATCAGAAAATCAACGTTGTTATCCTTGATTTCGACGATGAGAAAAAACGTATTGCTCTCGGCTTGAAACAGCTTACTCCACACCCATGGGATGCCCTCGATGCAAACCTTAAAGTAGGCGACCATGTTAAAGGTAAAGTAGTTGTTATGGCAGACTATGGCGCATTTGTTGAAGTAATTCCAGGTGTTGAAGGACTTATCCACGTATCTGAAATGAGCTATAGCCAACACATACGTTCTGCTCAAGACTTCCTTCACGTAGGTGACGAAGTAGAGGCAGTTATCCTTACTCTAGACCGCGAAGAGCGTAAAATGTCGCTTGGCATTAAACAACTCAAAGCAGATCCATGGGAGAATATCGATACTAAATATGCAGTAGGTTCAAAACACACCGCTAAAGTTCGTAACTTCACTAACTTTGGAGTGTTTGTAGAAATCGAAGAAGGAATCGATGGACTTATCCATATCTCAGATCTTAGCTGGACTAAGAAAATCAAACACCCATCAGAGTTTACTCAGATAGGATCTGATATCGAAGTAGTAGTACTTGAGATTGGCAAGGAAAATCGTCGCCTTAGCCTTGGACACAAGCAACTCGAAGAGAATCCATGGGACGTATTTGAAACAATCTTCACACCAGACAGCATCCACGAAGGAACAATCATCGAAGTACTAGACAAAGGAGCAGTTGTAGCGCTCCCATACGGAGTAGAAGGCTTTGCAACCCCAAAACACTTGGTTAAAGAAGACGGATCGGTAGCTAAAGTAGACGAGAAGCTTAACTTCAAAGTCATCGAATTTAGTAAAGACCAGAAACGAATCATCCTTTCTCATAGCCGTATCCACGAAGATATAGCAAAAGCCAACGCAGCTGAAGAGCATAAATTATCAGCAAAAGAAGAGGCAGCTCCAGTTCAACAGCAAATGGAGAAAACCACTCTTGGCGACCTTGATGCCCTTTCTGACCTCAAAGCCGAAATGGTAGCCAAAGCCAAAGAGAGCCTCGATGCCAAAGAAGCCGCCAAAAACGCCTAATCCACTGCATTTGGCTGATTAGATATTTCAGAATTAAGATCTTACTGAAACTGTTTTTTTTAGCTAAGCAGAGTTCAATATTAAAGAGAGATTTCTTTATTGAAGTCTCTCTTTTTTGCTCAAACCTATATTTTGACTTTTTTATCTGAATATTTCGTCGTTTGAGCATTATTGCTCTGATTAAATGTCTATCTTGTCTGATTAATTTGGTTATAAGCTGACCTGAAAGTCGCACAAAAAGTTGTACGAATGCGAATTCGTTTGTACTAAAATTGTTTTCAGCGTACAATTACCCCTTACCCCACAAGGCGTTT
>X285_Short_beaked_Echidna__coassemble_432_pt1 | contig 27720 bp, 28 predicted proteins | sample X285_Short_beaked_Echidna__metabat2_high_PE_005 | metagenome-assembled genome bin X285_Short_beaked_Echidna
ACAGCCTCTTGTTTTTTAGTTGTACGTTTTTCTGCCATCTTAAAACATCTCCTTTTATTATATGTGGATTATACTCTCTTACCATTATTCATCAAAGCACCCAGTATTAAACCATTCAAATATATAGCTTTGGATTCTGTCATAGTACCATTCAACACCGCCTTCTCATGGTCAACAGATGAGAATATACCTTTCTTACGAGCCAAAGAATATACACGAGATAGTTCTTGCTTTTGCGTTCCTGAAATATCCAATAGTTTCACCTCCTTTACGGGGTCTGGTTTAGGTGCTGGAGGTTTAGGTTGAACAACCGGTTTCCCAAGCATCTCAATACCTACATCTCTACGGAACGTATCCATAGATTTACCGTGTTTCGGGAACCAATGCATAACATCGCCGTGGTTAGATGCAATACCTCTTTTGCGCCCCTCAGAGTGGTCGATGATAGCATTAACAGACAAGCCAAACTTCTTACATAAATGAGCGAACAATTCAACTGCCTCACGATAAACTAGTTTAAAATATAAAGGGTCATGTAGACCATCTTCACAAATCTCAACACCAATATGAGTATTATTAGCAGAACCGCCAGAGTGCCAACCCCTATGGTCCCAAGGTAACGTTTGATAAGTACGTACTTCTCTATTCTTATCAAATCCAATGAAACCATGAACGCACTTCTGAATACCTGGACGGTTCCAGTCGTTGTTGTTAGGATTACGACCTAATATACCATCGTCCGGACCAATATAACGTGATAACTTTGGATTGTTAGCACCCGTTGAGTGTAACATCAATCCTCGTACGTTAATCTTTCTACCAGCTTTGTAACAGTCGTTTTTAGTTAGAAATTGTTGATGTAGTTTCAATGTATCACCTCCTTTAAATATAAACTATTATACGTTGTGCATATCGATTTTAATATTCTCAACCTTTTGATAAGCGTCGAAATACATCTCGTCTTTATCACCGTTATACGTCACTTCGTAATACATGTTATCGGGAACGTTCGTACTAAGTAATGCTTTAGCGTTCTGTAGTGTTTTACAATACCATACCACATACACTTCTTCTGGTGTAATAGTAACGTCACTAGCTGTACGAGCCATGTTACCATTAGTGTATTGAGCAACTACTTGTTTAGACTTTTCAATAAACCCTTTGTAATCCATTTTATTTAGTCTCCTTCTTACGATCGTTTACTAATTCAAATAACCCCGTTGCCGCTAGACCGGCTAAACCACCCGCCCATAATCTATGAACTAAATCTAAATCCGTAAATATCTGTCCAGCAAAACCTACTAAGAGTCCGACGATTAATGATACTAGTGGAATAAAGTTTACAGGAATAGATGCAGTTCGTTTAACCAATTCTACCAAACCTAAAATAATCGGTGATAGAATTGTAGCAAAGATTAAAATTTCTTGCATAAGTTCACCCCTTTCAAATATAAATCATCCAAAGATGTAATACAGAATACCACCCGAACCAGCCAATATACCAATTATCTTGGCAAGAGACTCCATTCGAGCCATTCGTAATGAATGTGTCATCTGGTTCTGTCCTGTTTTGTATCCCATAAGTCCATTAATTAGTTCGTGTAGTTTCTCATTGGTCTGGGTGATTGTCATTCTTGTTTCCCTATTCTCAGACATGACAACGTTCTCAAGTCGGATGCCGTTATCTTGAAGTTGTTTGATTTGCTCTGCTTGTATACGTAGTTGTAATGTATGATCTTCCAAAATATTATGATGCTCCTCAACGGTTTTAGTCACCTTCTCCATTGTCGTGAACATCGACCCATCCTTAATTTCAGGCATGAATTCACCCCTCTGTTCTCTAAGATGATAAAGAAAAGAGCACCTATAAGTAAGATGCTCTCATTTTGACACTATTCCGCTACTTCTGGTGCTGGTGTTTCTTCAGGTAGTTTATTACCGTAACCATCAAGACCTAAAGTCTTTAAGTTCGCTAATACATCTACCTTGTGTCGTGCAGGAACTCGGTCAATTGTTGCTAACCCATTCATAATTAAAATTGTGTATCCTTCTACCATACGTAATCTCTCCATTCTGAGTAATTGTATTTTTGTTAGTACTATATTGAGAAATGCCTTAAGCATTGTTCAATCGGTCCTGTAGTGTGATTAGTTCTTCGTAGATTGTCATGTTGACATCTAAGAGGATTAAGTTTTGCTGTTGTGCAATTTCGTTATGCTTTCGTTGTATGACTAACTCATCAAGTACCCTTTCCAACTTCTGCTCAGTTGTCTCTTGAACTGGTGGTTCTGGAGTAGGTGTCGGTTCCACCGGAGATACAGGCTCCTGTACAATTTCTTGACCTGTAGATTCGTAATAGAACTCACCATTTGATCTACGTTTTAATACTCCAGTACCTTCCGGTAAAGATTCAACTTCAATTAAATCACCATGAAGACTCTCATCAATGTACGCTTTGTCGTAAATTATTGTGAACGAATCATTAAATGGATATACGTAAATCATTGTTTAACCTCCTTAGTGTAATTGATTAGGTTGTAAACTCTTTCCATTTTGAAGAAGTTACCCCAACCCGACGATAGATGTAGTTCGCCATCGGATACAATACTGTGCGCCGTAGGATATTGAGTCAAACCAACAGTACCCCCAATGACTTGTGGCGGGTTCGCTATAACATAAATGTCCTCAGATAACATAGTATATGATCCTGGATTAGGGTAATATCTAAATATAGGAGTATAATAAGCATTACCTATTAATGTGGCTTTTGACGTATCCATATTTGAATAGTATATATCCGAACCATCGAACATATATGAGAATGACCCATAGTTAAGATATGTTAAAAATAATCTAGCCCCTGTACTCGGAAGTATACCCATTAAATACGCATAGCTATTACCGTGATGAAGTCGAACTAACATTTGACTCCCAGATTCATATGTGTACATGAATTGTAGAACTGCTGGTGGTGACGGATTTACAGGGAAAGAGCCAGGACTATGTGAGAGTTCTACGAACGTAGAAGTACTATGATTATATTGTAATCTACGTTCGCTCATTGCACCACCAGATGTCATAACACTAATAAAGAATATACTACCATCTGTAAATACAGACATTACTGCTTGACCCGCTGTGCTACCAATACCAACACCATATGTCACAGATTTTATTGTCGAAGTTGGTACTCCTTGAGCATTAGCTTGCATAGGGAAAGCTATAATGGAGGGTGCGGTAGAGCCAGTAGATAAAGCGAAACATGCCACATTATCATTAGTTACAGATATTTGATTAACTATATTACCAGCATAAACAGCCATAGTTAGAACCACATAGTTCAAGAATTCGAAAGTGTTGATATCGAAAACTGCTAAAGCAGTGGAACCGGCTCTATTTAATCGTATGAATATATGTTTATCATTAGTGGTAAATTCGTTATAATTAATACCAAATAGACTAATACTAAACGCAGTAGGTACAACCCCGCCTTTAACCACTTCCTTAGTATCAACATTAGTTATAAAATAATAAAGATTATTATAACCGCCATTATTGACAACCCCATAAGTTAAATGAAGATTATCTTTTAAATGGAAAAACTGGAAGGATATTTTCGTTGGGTCCAATACGCTATTGTCAAAGTTAAATTTCTGGTTAAAACTCGCAAGAAATGTAGGATAAAAATCACTATCCTTAAATGTGAAAGTATTCATGGACTTGTCAAAGTTTGCGAAGTACTTGTTCTTTTCAGTATCTACGACGGCTCCTCCGCCACCTACTTCAACCCACTTTTCGCCGTCCCAATATTTTTGCGTTGCCATTAAAGCACTCCCTTTCTTAACTAGATGTATCTATCCATATTATATTTTTGTTTGTCGGTGGTTCTGGTCCAATATGAACTGTATTCAAAGTTTCTAATGCTTTATCAACTGCCTCTTTAGTTCGTAAAGGAGTCATGTATTTAACATTAGATGTTCCTGCTTGAGCCTCTGCTTGAGTTGACAAACCATAATTCAATACACTACCTAACCCTACTTGTGCTTTAGTCACTGCATGAGGATTGGATTTATTGTTAATATGTGCATCGACTTTCGACCTAGATTCAACAATAAATCCGGGTACTGTTGTTAATATACCAAGGGTAGATAAGTCGGTTTCGATTGTCGCTGACCAATTTTTATCTACGTCAGTTTCAGCAGATTGATAAGTTACTCTCATTCTCTCCACCATTATAGATGGGTATGAGAATGTTGTTTCAGGTGTTAGGACAATTATTACTTTACCGTCGACAATTCCGAGTTGAACTGAAGAAATAACTTTGTTACCTTTAGATGTAAACGATTTCTGTAGGAATGAACCAGTTGAATATGCATAAAATCCAATATTTAGATCTATATCAGTTTGATTCTCTTGGTACGAATATCCGCCGATATCAATACTATACATCCTAGAACTCATTGGTATATTAGTTTTAATAACTATACTACCTAATGCATTGCTTGAACGATTACTAAACCCTAAAATATTAAAGAAATCTTTCTGATATGAACTAATAAGATGATATAATTCAGGAGGAAATTTATCAGGCTTATTCAATACCTTAGCCCATTCAACACTATCCGCAACAGCAGCACCCGGGATACCTTGAATACCTTGTGGTCCTTGAGGACCCATTGGTCCAGTATCACCCTTGTCACCTTTTGGACCTTGAATACCCTGAGGTCCTTGCGCACCAGTAGCCCCTGTTAAACCTATAGGTCCCTGAGGTCCTGTTGCACCTGTCGCTCCAGTAGTACCTTTGATATTACCTCTTACAGTCCAGACAGTTGCAGTTGTCTTCTCACGAATATCCCAAGTCGATGTGTTTAAATGCATGTCACCAATAACACCAACGCTAGTTGCAGGAACCGTATTTGTTACAAACCAAGTTTTACCATCAGCTCCTGGGACACCCTGAATACCTTGGATACCTTGTGGACCAGTATCACCTTTAACACCCTGAATACCTTGAGCTCCTGTATCACCTTTGTCTCCTTTAGCTCCAGTTGCGCCAGTGGCTCCTGTATCACCTTTAGGTCCAGTTAATCCTATAGGACCTTGAGCTCCTGTATCACCTTTGACGCCTTGAATACCCTGTGGTCCTGTAGAGCCCGTATCACCCTTAAGACCTTTAATATTACCTCTTACAGTCCATACGGTTGCTGTAGTCTTCTCCCGAATGTCCCAAGTAGAACTGTTAAGGTGTAGGTCGCCGATTACTCCAAGGTTAGTAGCAGGTACAGCAGTAGATGTATACCATGTTTTACCGTCATCCCCTTTTACACCTTGAGGGCCCTGAATACCTTGGTCTCCTTTGTCACCTTTAACCCCTTGAATACCCTGAGGACCAGTGTCTCCAGTATCACCTTTTAATCCTTGTGGTCCCTGAATTCCCTGAGGACCTTGGATTCCTTGATCGCCTTTATCACCTTTAGCCCCAGTTGCACCCGTCAAACCTATAGGTCCTTGATCACCAGTATCACCTTTGACTCCTTGAATACCTTGAACACCAGTGTCGCCTTTAAGGCCTTTGATGTTGCCTCGTACAGTCCAGACAGTACTTGATGTCTTCTCTCGAATATCCCAAGTTGAACTGTTAAGATGGAAGTCACCCACAACCCCTAAGCTAGTAGCAGGTACAGCAGTAGATGTATACCATGTTTTACCGTCATCACCCTTAACGCCTTGGATACCTTGAGGTCCCGTATCTCCTTTTACTCCTTGGATACCCTGAATACCTTGTGGTCCAGTAGCACCTGTCAAACCTCTTAAACCTTGGTCACCTTTAGGACCTTGTGGGCCCATAGGACCAACTTCACCCTGAGGACCTTGTAAATCTACAACTGCCTGCATTGCTTCGACTAGTACATATTCATTCGCTTCAAGAGGTTCTCTAAGAGTGACTGTATATCCATTAGTTTCAATAAATGAAGTGTTAGGTTGCTTGTTACCACTCACAAATAAGGATACCGCATTGACACCCATAGGATATACACGACCATCATCCCAACTAAATACGGTTTGACCTTCAGTCGCTATAAACTCCTTTTGGAACACCACATAGGATTGTCCATCACCTGCTGGACCTTGAGGACCTACCGAACCTGTATCCCCTTTGTCTCCTTTTTGACCTTGAGGACCTGTTAAACCTATTGGACCTTGAGGACCCGTTGCTCCGGTAGAACCTTTAACACCTTGTGGACCTTGGGGTCCTGTTAAGCCGATTGGACCTTGTTCACCAGCATCACCTTTGTCACCCTTGTCGCCTTTAGGACCTTGGATTCCTTGAGCTCCGGTTAAACCGATTGGACCTTGAGGACCCGTATCACCTTTGATACCCTGAGGTCCAGTTGCTCCTGTATCACCTTTCAAACCTTGTGGACCTGTAGCTCCTGTTTCACCTTTAGGTCCCTGCATACCTTGGTCACCTTTCAAACCCTGAGGTCCTTGTGCACCAGTAGCTCCTTTAATGTTACCTCTTATAGTCCAGACCGCCGATGCTTTCTTTTCTCTAATGTCCCAAGTAGTAGTGTTGATATGAAAATCACCAATCACACCAAGAGTGGTTGCAGGTACTGCCGTAGATGAATACCAAGTACGCCCATCGTCACCCTTGACACCTTGAATACCTTGTATACCCTGGTCACCTTTAGGTCCCTGAATACCTTGAGGACCAATATCACCTTTAACGCCTTGTGGACCCTGGGCACCTGTTAATCCAGTGTCGCCTTTAGGTCCAGTTACCCCTGTTAAACCTTGAATACCTTGGTCACCCTTAGGGCCTTGAGCCCCTGTTAAACCAATTGGACCTTGTGGTCCCGTATCGCCTTTAATACCCTGAATACCTTGAGAACCAGTATCACCTTTTATACCCTTAATGTTACCACGAACTGTCCAAACTGAAGTACCCGTTTTCTCACGAATATCCCAGGTTGAAGTGTTGATATGGAAGTCACCTACAACCCCAAGGGTAGTGGCAGGAGTTGCGGTTGATGAGTACCATGTCTTTCCATCGTCACCCTTTACACCTTGTACCCCCTGAATACCTTGATCGCCTTTAGGTCCTTGAATACCCTGAATACCTTGAGGGCCGGTTGAACCGGTATCTCCTTTAGGACCTGTTAAACCAATAGGACCTTGTGAACCAGTATCCCCTTTGTCACCCTTTACGCCTTGAATGCCTTGGGGTCCTGTTAGTCCAGTATCCCCTTTATCCCCTTTAGGCCCCTGTGGACCTTGTGGTCCGGTATCTCCCTTAACGCCTTGAGTACCTCTTAGATTCGTGAACTGGAATGCTGTTTCGTCTTCTCGTTTGATACCAAGACTAGTTCCAGACCAAGTGTAGTTTAAACCAACACCATCATTGCCTGAATAACCTCGTGTCGATTCATTAGTTCCCGACTTTTTAGTTTCATTCTTAATCACTTGAGCTAATGTGGGGAATGGTTTACCGAATGTTACAGATAGTTCAAACCCATTAGTTTCATAGACTTCCAATATCTCAGTAATACGCAAGTCGTCCGATACATTAATTCGATTATTTTGGGTTGTTACGATATCACCCAAGTTCCAGTCTCTACCATATACGAAGTTTGAGTAGGGTACTATTTCGGACTCGAAGCTTTTGACTCTATCTAACTCGGCAAGTTTTTGTTTACCACGCTCAGGTAGTTCTTCTGGGAAATCAACATCAGTTGCTTCGACGAATGTTTCATATCGATTTAAACCGGACGATGTTCCTACTGTAGCGATATCGCGCTCGATACCTTCACCCTTACCACCGACATAACCAAAGTTCTTATATCCTCGTTTTGAGTCAGTATATACTTGCGATTTAATGTTGTCGAAATCGACTGCAAATATGACTGGTGGATTAGCCGTTTGTTTTGAAGATAAATTCAGACCATCATATACGTCAAACACAAACTGACCATTATCAAGGTCTAATCTAATATCCCATCCCAATCCCGACGATATAGACAATACTTCTAGCTCATCAGTCAATAATGCATAACGAGTTTCATATGACGAGCTACTGCCTCTTTTCTTGTCGGGAGCCACTACTAATTTAGGAATCTTACGTTTAGGGTCTACTGGATTAACAGCATTAGCAGTAACATAAGCTTTCATTATGGTTTCATACGCTCCGCTAACCCGATGATGAGAAGTACCGATTGGTGGTATTGTTATACGTTGACTCAACCAATAACCTAAAGTAGAACCTTCAATTATAAGTACATCTTTTTCTTCATCTTTAAACTGAGCATAATCAATGACCATTGCTTTCTTAGGATCGTTAGCCATAAAGAGAATATGATTATCTTTAAACATCGAGATGTCATAAGCACCAGTTATTTGTAGTTGGAAGCTACCGTAAGTATTCCATTTAGGATTGTATTGGAGACTGTCGAGTTGTTCAACCTCCCCAACTAAGTTAAAATCGGTATCGATGATTCTAATCATTAGTATCAATCCAAATATCGTTTAGTATCGGATTAGTATGAGGTATTTTACCAACTGAAATATTCATACCCCCAGTTGCAACATTGGGATTTTGTATTCCAGTAAACCATCTATTCCAATCGTCGTTATACTTTTGTCGGGAGGCTTCCATACCATTGAACCACGTTTGCCAAGCTGAAATATAAGCATCTTTTTGAGCATTCATTCCTGACACCCATTCAGCCCAATCAGCTTCATACTCTAATTTGGAGTTTTGGACTTTATCCATGAAAGTATTCCAGTCTTGTAAAAGACCATCAGTCGGTGCAGTAATTAATGATGAAACCAATCCTGCAACATTAGGGTCTAGTCGCTCATCCACAACACTATATACTTCATTAACCCCTGCGTTGATTCTAACTTGAGCTAAGCTTATTTCATAAACCACATCATTACGTTCTAAAGCTGGTGGTAATGGGTTCTTTGCAGGAACTCCCATCTTAACAACAGCATTGATCGCTCGAACATTTAAACTACGGTCAAGTCGCAGTACAATTCTATCAACTCGAGGGTTTGTATTATCGGCTAACCCATGACTAAATGTTTCTAATTCAGTATTTACATACATATAACCCTCGATATACGCACTACCAGGGTCCATTGTTGTAGTCGTACCAGCACCTTTTCTAACCAGAAGTGCAGGTACATTATTTCTATGATACAACCCATTACTCAGGAACTGTTTGAAATATAACGCAAATATCTCAGCGTCATACTCTCGGTCCCCATTTAGGTCGTTAAAAAAGCTAGAGATTTCAGCCATTTGAGCACCTCCTAAATTCCGATGTATCTGTTATGCCACTTAATATTAACTGCTGCTCTTTCGTAGTCCGCACCCGTTGTATAGTCTATCAGATTATTACCAATCTGTAATTGTAAGAAGGTACTATCTAAAGTGATATAGTGGAATGCGTTCTGTCTAGTTCCGTCAGCCAATATCTTAACCACACTTTTCTTTCCGAATGTCGTATCAATCTCTAACACGTCACCTTCTAATAAATTCTGTTTAACAGTTATGAATTCACCATTAGTTTTATTCATGATTGTTATAGGTGATGTAGCGGGGCCATTAAATGTTACTCTAATAGGTGCTTCTGCGTCACCATCATTATCTATTATCTTGGCTTTATTTAGAGATTGTCTTGCGAAGAACGTTGGTAGTTTGAGAGCGAACTTTAGCCCGCCCTCCCATACTACCATTTGTTCAGCCTTTTCTTCAGTTAACCAGAAAGGGTTATGACATACTAAATCGATAACTACGTTTTGTGTAAGTCTAGGTCTAGGATCATTAAACTTTGGGACGTGCTCAGGAACAGCTTGTATTCTACGTATGAATTTATCATTCTCGTATATTAGTGTTCCCGGTCCCAGTTTAGGATTAAATACCCTAGATATAGTCTGTCTGTTTACATGGAAGTCTTTAATTATCTCAACCTCAATCGGAATATAACGCTCTTCTAAAATAGTATTGAGATATGTACTTCCGTCTTGACCAGGAGCCTTTTGAGTCTGGATATCAGCCTCGACATCTCCCAATCCCTCAATTTTAGCAAGGAAGAAGGGGGAACGATAAAGTTCTATCTCTTCCCCTACTGCATTAATAAATGTGACCTTTTGCAACTAATCACCCCCATTGTTTTGCAAGGTCTCTTGATGCTTGAATGTTCTTTCTAGCGACTTCAGATGGAGTCAATTCTCTACTATGGAATGATAGAGTTTGCTCAATGTGCACCGGTCTAGGTTCACTATTGATTTTATCAACTTTAGTAGGTAAGTTGTTGTCATTTTGACGATTGCGAATGGCTTCAGATGCTTGTAATGTACTATTGGTGAACGACGTATCAGGTTGAATCCTAACATTACCAATGCCGTCCATACTAGATTTATCCAAGTCAAGTATAGCTTGAATGTGTAACACGTTATCCAATTCCGGTGCATTAAATCCATCCATAAATTCGTCGATTGAATCTTTAACCGAACCGGCTAGATTCGTAGCACCTTTACGGACACTCTTAATCGAATTAGCCATTCCGACAACTAAACCAGCACCTACAAATTCACCCTGCTTTGTTGTAACTTTAGAAGGTGAGTTGATTTGCAATGCGGCACTAATAGTAGCTGTAATTTCGGCGGCAATTGACTGCGCCATCGCTAAAGCTTCGCCTCTCATTGTTTCCATACCAACCATTAGTCCACGAATAGTGTCTTGACCTATCGAATTCATACTAGCATTCATAGCGTTGAATTCTTGTACAGTACCCGTTCGAATCTCTTGAATCTTCTTAACCCATTCAGTCTTATAAGCTTCGAGATTAGTTTCTGTTTCCTTACGTAAAGTAGCAATCTTAGCATCGGTTTCAACTCGTAAACCTTCTAGTTCTTGAGTAGCTTGAACTCTGGCTTGCTCGTTCTTAGTCTTCCAAAGTGCAGTGTACTCTGTAAGTTGAGATTCGGTAAGAGTATTTAAAGCCGCAATTTCACTAGCCGCTTTAGGACCCATATCCTGTAATTCTTTCAATAACCCTTCATCAATACCTTTAGTGGCTAATGATTTAATATTAGCACTCCATTCAGCGAATGTTGATACTTGAGATTTAAGGTTATCAATTAGCTGTTGACCGGATATGTCACTCTTAGCTGTTACCTCATCGAATAAACCAGCGAAACTAACTAGAGATTGTCTCTTGCTTTCCCATGCTGAATTGAATTCGTCGTTATAGGCTTTCTCACCATCAATTAACTTTTGTGTTGTCTCTTTAATCTTAGCAGTATACTCGTCATTTAAAGACATAAGTTTCGAATGTATTTCAACCTTAACTCGACCTACTTCACGTTCAGCTTCAGCACGCTCATCAGTACCCTTCTTGTACTTCTTAGTCGCATCTTCCCAAGACTTCAACTCTTCAGCAAGAGATATGGTATTGAGTTGTTTACGACTATCGATTGACGCCTTGAAGTTATTGAACTCTTCTTTAACAAGTTCATTCTTAAGACGATATACTTCACGATCTGCTTGCTTTCGCTCATCAGTACCCTTCTTGTATTTGGATTGAATTGCTTCCCAAGCTTTAAGTTCTTCCTCCAACGATATTTGGTTGTAATATTTCTTATCATCGATGGCTTGTTTGGCTTTGTTGAAATCGTCTTTAGTAGCTTTCTGTTTATCCTTACTAGCTTTATCTTCAATCTTCTTAATTTCAAGATTTGCAGTTCTAACTAATTCAGGATACTTAGAATATGATTTCTTGATTTTTTCAATCTCAGCAATATATTGAGTTGAGTTAATCTCACCCATCTTGAACTTGTACTCGGCTTCATCCATCTTTTTATTGAAGGCTTTCTTAGCAGCATCTGCTACAGAGTTTGCTGATTTCTTAACTGCTTTCTTCTTCGAACTGATACCCTTAGCGAAACCATCACCAGTATGTTTACCTGATTTAATAGTTTCCTTTGCTGGGGATTGGATACCCATTCGTTGTTTGATAGCAACGTCAGCAGTACTTGCTAAGCTTGTAGCTGATAGACGAACTGATGGAGCTGAATCATTGATACCAGCCGCAAAGTCTCTACCTGCAAGCATACCCGCAGTTCTTAAATCAACCGATGTTACTCCTTCTTTAACGGCAGTACCGATAGTTATACCTGAAGTCTTAGCTCCATCTTTAGCTTGATTCAAACTATTGACAAACTCTTGACCTTTTTGAGTACCCACTTCAGCCGCACCGAAGTTCTCTCGAATATAGGCTTCCGCAGTACTACCGATTTCAGCAGCCGCACCTTGAACTCCAGGAATCCAACCAAACATTGCAGTTACTGCTTGAGCACCCGCTTCAACGATTAGTAATATGATTTCCCCGAATAGGTTCCAGAATGCTGATATTAATTGTGGACCGTATGTTTCAACAGCGTCAGCCATACCATTAACGATATCTACTATTAATTGTAAACATGCACTAATTAATGTAGGAGCATGACTACCAATACCCTCAATTAGTTGAACAATGATTTGGACACCTAACTCTAGGAATCGAGGTAAATGGTCTGCTATAACTTGTAATAGGGATACTATTAAGTGTACGACTGTCTCAACTATTTTAGGAACTAAAGTTCTAATACCATCGACTAATGCCACACCTAAATCAACTACAAATCTAACAGCCGCAGGTATAAGTTCAGTGAACCCTTTCAATAATAATGCTAATGCTGATACTATAGCCGCTACTGATGCTGCTGTCATTGTTGCTAAGGTTGCGAGACCTGTTCCAAATAACGCTATTCCGGCACCTGCCGCTACTATAGCTGTACCTATTACTAATAATGCCGCACCGAATGCTAACATTGGACCTACTGCTGGGGATAGTAATATAGCAGCACCTGCTAATAAGCCGAGACCTAATGCAAGACCACCAACACCTTTAAGTAACTCACCCCAAGTCATTTGAGATAACGTTTGGATTGGACCTACTAGATTGTTCAATGCCGCCGCCATAATAGTGATAGCGATTGCACCACCAATAGCACCACTAGCTAATAAACCTGCCGCTGCAACTGCCGCTAAAGCTATAGCCATAGAACCTAATCCTTTAGCAAGTTCCTCTAAAGACATACTTCCAAGGGCTTGAATAGGTGGTACTAATGCGTTAATAGCGCCAGCAATCAATAATATACCAGTACCAGCCAATATCATGTTTGGACCACCAGCAACTAATGAGAACAATGCTACTTCGGCTAATATGATTCCAATTGTAGTTAAACCTGCTATTAGACTTACAGTATCAATTCCACTAATTTGAGATATAGCTGATACCATCATCTGTATAGCCCCCGCAGTGGCTAATAAACCAATTGCAGAACCAGGTCCTAATTTACTACCATTGGCTACTTTCAAGAACAATGCTAATTCAGCAAATATGATTCCAAGTGTGATTACAGATTTAGATAGACTACCTCCATCAATCTCTGCCATCTTATTAACAGCACCTGCTAGAATATAAACAGCAGTGGATAGAGCCATTAATTGCAATGAGCTTGTGGCAATCTTACCTCCAAGTTTAGATAGCGTTGTCATAGCCACTACTAATGTTGCAACTATACCGACCAATCCTGCTAAACCAACTTTCAACTCGTCAGGGTTTAAGTCAGATATCTTCTTGAGTGCTGATGCCATTACTGTAGTTGCCGCCGCTAAAGCTAATATAGTCATAGCCGCACCCATACCACCCGTAATGTCGAACTTGCTAATTATTGCAACTGCTCCGAGCATTACACCTAAAGATACAGCTAAGGCAGTAATACCTTTAGTCATGTCTTCAGTCTTAATACCTTCAAGCATTTTTAGAGATACTGCAATCAAAGTTAAAGCTCCTGCAATAAGAACAAGGTTTGCTATCTTTAGACCTGTAGTGAACGCTTGTAATGATTCGCCTAAGTTCTCAAATAAGTCGCCGGCATTACCAATTGTTTCCTTAAGGTCTTCAAATAAACCACCTATCCCAGTTTCAAATCCTAGAGCTTTCTTAATAAGTAACGCCATTGCTACTAGAGTTCCTGCACCTAAAGCGTCATCTCCACCAAATCCACTGAAAGTTTCTTTGAATATCTGTCCTAAAGGAGCGAGTTTATCGGCAATCCAGTCTATAGCTTTACCTAGACCATCGGTTAAAGAACCTGTAAAACTACCAACAGCACTTATAGCAGAACCAAGAATACCTCCGATTGTTCCGAATACCTTACCCAACCCTTCTATAGTGGTTGTTAGGAAGTTACCCTCTTTTACTGATTTGTTAAATGCTATCGCCATTAGAGCTATGTTCTCTAAGAACGATAATATACCACCACCGGCACCTGGAGGTATTAAGTTTAAGAATGCGCTTCCAAGTTGTTTAGCGATTTCGATTACCGTGCTAAATATAGAAAATGCTCCCTGAAATACGGTTGTAAGTTTGCCAACAGTATATTCGTTAAGTGATAGCCCTTTTGTAAACTCTTTAAAACTTGCTGTCATTTTGACTACTTGATCAACTGTTCTAGGAGGAAACGCTTTACTGAACCCATCTGAAATAGCATCGAAGACTTGCATAACTGGTTTAAGAGAATTTGTAATACCGTCGAAGATGTTTAAGAATCCACCTTTATCGGCAATACCTTTTAAGAATTCATTACGCTTATTACCACTAGATGTAAAGAAACCATTTACAGCATCGGACAATCTAGTCCATAATGCAGTAGCTTCATCGAAGTCACCAAATATTTGTTCAAATGTGGTAGCCCAGCTTGAGCCAATTGCTTCTTTTAAACCCTCCATTAATCCGGTAAACGTTCGTACTTTAGTAGCCGCTTCCATAGCAGTAGTAGATTGTTGTTCAAATAGTTTTATTTGTGCATCGGTTAGACCTAATGTTGCCATTTCAGTAGCGTCCATGTCTTTAGCCATTATTTGTAAATACTTAGACATAACATCGGCACTTAACCAGTTTTTCTCTAGAGAACCATTGAAGTCCTCCAATACAACCTTACCGTCAATGCCAGTACCCGCAAACTCACCCATAGCAGTTGCAAGTGTAACTAAACCTTCTTGCATGTTCTTGTTACCCATACCCACATTGGTTAATGAACGCCAGTCCATAAGTCTGATTGTACCTGCTGATAACGCTTGCGATAATTGATAAGCAGCGTGTGCAGCACCTTGAGCATCAGTACCTGAAGCCGCCGCAGCATTTGAGAAACCTTTAATCATACTAACCGATTCTTCTAGTTTAAGACCTGCATTGGTAAATAACCCGATGTTTTTAGTCATATCACCGAAGTTATATATAGTCTGATCGGCATAGTCATTTAATTGATTTAAAGATTTGGATACATCATCTAAATTAGTTCCATGCTTTTGAGTATTTGCTAAGATCGTTTGAATAGAACCCATCTTTAATTCGTACTCAGCGAAACCTGCTGTTATCTGGTCAAAGGATAAACTTTTACCAAGAGCGATACCCGCATCAACAGCTCTGTTAGTGATGTTTTGGAGGGCAGTTACACCCATAATACCTAAAGCTGAGAATCGGCTAGAAATCATTTGAACAGTTTCCGATAATCGTTGTAGGTTAGGCCTACTAGCTTCAGTCTGAATATTACCTAATTCAGTCGCTGTCTTACCTAGATTGACTCCCGGTACCCTATTGATTGATTCTCGTAATTTACCGAATATCGATGTGGTCTCAGTTGCCTTTTGAGCGAAGTCTGAGTTATCTAACTTCATCACTACAATCTTTTCATCTATTGGACGTGATGCCATTATTTAACCAACTCCTTCGCTATCTTGTCACTTGCGTCTTTCCAAACTTTATCCATAGCTTGTTTAATATATGGTCTAGGTTGTACATAACCACCAGTACGAGTACCGTGTCCTTGGTCTATTAGTTTAGCTACGCTAACTTTTGAACCAGGATGTGCTGTATTAACCCAAGCTACTTCGGATATAGGACCTTTAGTTGTTACATTAGCTTTCCATCCTGAGGCGGTAGCGCCAGTGTCTTTTGGTGTGTTACTCGACAGACTTCCTTCGCCTTCACGAGCAATCTGATTAAGAGCCATTGACGGACTACGTGTAGAGACATCTTTGAGCCAAGCTTCCGCATTGCTAAAATCCCCCTTACCTTCGAATGTTACCTTCATAGCATTCACCTCTTAACCTTTTGTCTTAAGTTCTTCTCTCCGTTTTCTATTCAACTCAGTGTTTTGTTTAAGAATTTCCTGTTTACTCATCTTCTTAGGGGTAGAGTTCTGGTTCGATATAATCCTCAACATAGTTAATAGTCTATTAAAATTGCGGTTCTCGAATTCCAGTGGAATATTGTTGGCGAACATATAGGTGTACAATTCTTCAGCAGTATACACCTTACCTTTAGTAAACGGTTTGTTTCCATTTTGACCTTCATCAGCAGTTGCGAACACTGTAGCTGTATTAGAATCCGAAATGTACTTAGACAAACGTTCCATAACTTCATCATTAATGAATTGACTGTCGATTGGTTGTAATGCCATCATTGTATAGAAGTCTAAGGTTTCCATGTAAGTTAATCCACCTTTTAAAAAGGGTTTACGGTATTTAGCTTCCCAGTCATAAATCACTTTTAGTGAGTATTCGAATGATATAACTCCACCTTCTTCATACACGAATTGGTTTTTGCTACCATCATAGTACTCGATATTACCCACATCGATTGAAATCATTTAATACACCTCCATATAGGCGAAAAAAGTAATAGGCTATGTTGATGACACATAACCCATTACTAATCTTCTATTGTTCAGTAGGAACTACTGTCGGTGTAACTTGATTCTTTTTAACTTTACCATTATCGGCAACTTTCTCACCAAATTTACGAGCCGCAACTGGATCAGTTAATAGCTTCTCGAATAATTCAGCATACGCATGAGAATATTCAAACTCTTGACGAATTTCAGGAGACTTCATGAATGAGCGACCATCTGTAGTTTTCTTACCATAAGAGCTAAGAACAATCTTTTCGATGAACGCTAATAGACGATTAGTATCCTTGTCATTAGCGATCTCTTTAGCGTATTTATCCAACCCCATACCTAATTCAACTTCTAGTCGAGTTACTTCAGGTAATGATAAATGGAAGTAAAAGTCCTCTTGACGTTCTACACCGTTAAAATCTGTATACTTAATTTCTTGTTTAATCATTTAAATCTTCCTCCTAAGGTTCGGTTATTGTTTTATTAAACTCCTGCTGGAGCTTCAGTTAATTCAATGATCTCTTGGATTGTTGGTAACGTTGGTTCTTTGTCAGCAGTACCATAAACAAGGTCTTGTAATGCTTTCCATGCTGTCGCTCCAACTTCGTGTTTAGATACAACTACACCAGCAGATGCTTGTAATCCGATGTCAGATAAGTCAACAGGAGTTGTAGAGTATTCCCATGAGAATGTTAATGCTGTTGGGTCTTCGTTTACAGTTTCGTAAGCGCGTTCAGTTGGTGATACTTTAGCATTGTAGATGAAGTGCATCTTTTCACCAAATGCGTTACCTTGAGTATCGTTACCAACGATTGTAGAATAAACCATACCAAATGGTACACGAGCTTGTTGTCCAATATACACACCTTGGTTGATAGCTACTGAACCATCGCAAGCTTCAAATTCTTCAGGGTAAGTGTATGCGTCGATTGAACCACGTAGGTTCTCAGCAGACATTAAAGATAGGTATTTCATGTTGTCAGCGTATAATGGATTTTCTTCAGCACCATCATTTGATTTCTGAACCGATACTAAACCATTCCAAGCTACACCAGTACCGTAGGAACCCGTATCATCTTGTACGAATAATACGCCTTTATTAGTACCTGTTTCATATAAACGTTGACCTGCTTGATCCCATTGTAATTTTACCATTTAAATAGCCTCCTAATAAGTTAAGTTTATTGATACGTGGTTTAAATTATCCACAGTATAATATTGATTGATTGCCGCATAGTCGAAGTGTTCTTCAATTCTGTCAGCGATGTTGCTATCTGGATTCTTGTCTATAACTGTTACTTGGTACTCCTGATTTTGGAGGTAAATATCATTGTTAGCATGTTCTCTAGTTTTACCCGAACGGTTGTATACGATGCAAGGATATACCATCTTCAAACCGCTAGGTGGTTGATAATATACATTTGGTAAAAATACCAATAATTCATCATGCAACTCTAATCTAGTCCCCATTCCACAAACCTCCAATATCAACTAGTAGTCTAGGCCGCTGTACCTCTATGGCTGAAACTTCCCACTTAATCCCATCGATCATAATCCATTTCATGTTGAAATAGTTATCGAAAGCGTATGCGTCACCAAGAAGTGATACCCTATGATTAAGGGTGATTTCATTGTTTACTTTGCCACTATCCCTGATGTTGGCATTTTGACGAATTTTGTCACCCTTCATCATACGTTCTTTAATCTTGTTTTCCCATACTCCAGGAACAGTTTCGACTTGTTCACCATAGCCGACCAAACCTGAGTACTTACTCATTATTCACCCGCTGGAGGAGTTGTTTTATCAGCTTCACGTTTACCATAAGTTAAACCACCAACAGTAGCATCAGCACCTGTAGCTGGAGAAGCACCTGGAACTAAGTGGATAGCTGATTTAGGAACAGTTAACGCACCAGATAAGCGAGTTTCAATTAAGTATTTGTATTGGTTAAAGTCGATGTCGAAATCGTCGAAGTTAGTGATTTGTCCGCCACGAGTAGCACCTAAAGTGTAGTCACGTAGGTTAACAATTACAGCACCTTTACCAGACATGAATGTTGTTGGTAAGATTTCTTTTAAACCTAGACGGTTAGCAACAGATTCGTTTGAAGGAATGTCGCCGAATAAGAAACGACCAGTGTCATCAGTTAATAATTTAATGTCAGCTAATAGAACTGGGTCAACATACATTGATGGTTGTCCAGAACCGTTGTACTCAGACATAGCACGGATTACAGCAGCGATGAATCCTTTAGCGTCACCATATGCTTTTTGTACAGTGAAGAATTCGTGGTCACCGATGATTGGGCGAATGTTTTGTTCGTTGATCTTGTCATCAGCAGAGAAGTCACGACCGTCACCTACTAATAATGCACGAGCGATTTCTTCTTTTAACATCATTTGCATTTCAACATTCATGAACGCAACTACATCGAAGTCGGTGATATCGATTACATCGTCACGGTCAATCTTTTGTTTCTTGTAGACAGTTGTTGGAGCTGTAACACGTTTAATTAAGCTGAAGAATTCTTCTTTCTTCATGTTACCTTTGATATAACCCTTTGCACGAGCTTCATCTTCAGTTAAGTCGGCAACAACTGTTTTAACACGAGAGAATGGAGACTTGTTAACGTTGTCCAAGATTTGTGCGAAACCAGTGTTAGAGTCACGGTAAAGAATTGGTGTGTTACCGTTTGTAGGGTGTGCTGCTTCTGGGAATAACATTTCGATTGAGTTGATTCCGTGTGTAAGCGTTTCGTTCTCAGCGATCATGTCCTTTAATGAGCCTGCTTTAAGAGTTTGAGCTTGTTTAAGGATTTCGTTCATGCTATGTTTTAAAGTTTCACCGTTGTTAGTTTGTGTTTCACCATTGAATACGTTATGCTTCATTGTTTCGCCATCTCCCTTTTGGTCAATTGATTGTTTGATTTCTTTTTCTTCTTTTTCTTCTAACTCTTCATCTTCAGAGTCATCGTTATTAGCCGCTTCAGCAACCATGCCAACTAATGCATAAACCGCATTCTTTTGTTCAGGATTCATGGTTTCGATGATTTCCTCAATTGTCTTTTCTTCGTTTGTAGTAGCCACTTTATCTTCCCCTTTGTGTTCTATAATATCATCCGCTGAATGGATAAGAGTACCAGTATGAATGATACCTTTCTCTTCTTCACCAGAATCCGAATGACTGATTACACTTTCGATCGTAGCACCTGGATTCGCTGCTGCTAATACTAGGCTAACCTCATAAATATGCCCATGGATGACATCGCTTCCGCTTCGTTTAATTTTACGAGCACCAATAGACATTGATGAGATGTCTCCATGTTTAACTAATTCTTTTGCATTCTGCGCTTCTTCAGTATCGTTGAAGAAGCCATAACCATAAACACCTTTGTCTTGGTTCTCAAGGACTACATGACCCAAAACATTATTTGGATTATCATAGCTATGATTCCAGACTAGAGGGACTTGTTGTCCATGATTATCTTTGAATGCATCGTGTTTAATGGTCACGCCGTCAGAACATTGAATGTCGTTCTTTGTAACCCATCCGGCAAAATCGTATTTACGTTTTCCCAATTTACATGTCCTCCTTCTAAGTATTTTGACACCATTTTGACGGTTAGCCAGGGGACGTGACCGACCCGTGTTGATTACTCTTCTACTGCTGGGGGTGCTGGTAGTTCCTCCTCAGGTTTAGGGAGTCGTATGCTAGTACTGTCCGATGGATTATCTTGGTTCTTATCGGCAATGTTAGGATTGAACAGTTCATCAGCACGAGGGTCATTAGATGGCTTCAGACCAATTAATTTACGAAGTTCATTTGAACTAGCGATTGAGTTACGTCTGAATGCGTCACCAAGATTCGCAATGATTTCAACTGGTACTGTCTTAAACATATCACGATAATGAATTATAGTATGTCCTTGTGTACGGGCAGTCTTTGTTATGAACTTTCTATTAAACTCAGCAAGAACGTGTTCAACAATAGGGTCGATGGTTCTGCTATAGTAAGTTCTTAATTGAGTTTCACTAGCTGTACCATTAAAGATTGTTTCTGTAAGCCCCAACTGATTGTAGAATTGTTGAGTAAGACTATTGATTTGTTCCGGTAATTGGTCATTTGAAGGTCTGTTAAGTTGTGTAACTTTCTCAGTACCATCAATGTACGCAATACCATTACGACCTAACATTAATTGGGATTCAATGTCTTTGATTCGAGTTTCAGCCATTTGTTTTTGTGCAGTAGTTTTAATACCATAAGGTACACTAATTAACAAATCAAGACGACCAGCATTCTCGGCATCCATTATATCCAGTTCATTAAGCTTGCGCATGAGTCGTTTCAACGTTGAATTTTCGTCATTGATTACCGCATATAATGGATTCTCAATAATAGCGACATTCTTTTTATCCATAGTGATACGTTGATTTCTACCGGCCTCATCATTGTATAAATCAATTTCAACATGTTTCGGGAACCAGCTCACAATCTTACCAACTCTTAATGTATTAATGTCATAACTTCCAGTTAGTTCTGGATTAAGAGATGTTTCCACTGGAACTACAGCTACGACTCCTTCATCAAACATTGAGTAAACCAAATCATGAATAAATTGGATATGTGTTTGGTCAATGTTGGCTTCTACTGTTAAACAATTATTAAGACCTGTTGATTGGTCTTCAATGTCTCCGTTCTTTGGGTTTATTTTGACGTGTTTAAACCCTGTCATGGAAACATCCATTGCTATACGATTGTAGATTGACGAGACGTATGATGCTCTGTTAATAAACGTGTTGTGCTTATGAACAGGTCTCGATGATGAAGGTCCGTTGTTATAAGATGTTGGTTTGTCGTTAGTGAACGCGTTCCAGGCATGTTTAATTCTGTCCGTAATTGTCATTATTCGAACGCCTCCTGGAAACGTTTGTAAGCAACCCAAGCATCTAGTAAAGCCGCAACGTTATCAATCTTTTCACTGTCACGTTTCTTAGATAACTTACGGTTACCGTTAGTATCTTCTACTGCTATAGAGTTACCCATAGCGAATTTCATTAATTCCTCATCGAACAGCAATAGCCGTTCAGAAGCTAGAGAACCTAGTTCACCTAATGGAACTGATTCGGTTCTAGCACCTTGTCGAACCACCGTTAAACCGTAATCGCCATGTTCTTTACCCCAAAGCTCGACAAGTTCTCTAGCATTATATGGGTCATACCCAAAAGCAACTACCGTATACTGATGGTCGATTATAAATTGATCTAGGTCACGATAAACGTCAACCATGTTTAGAACCGCGCCTTCCATAACTACTAAACTACCTTCGTCTATAAATTCTTGATACTTGTTACGCATAGCAGTATCTAGCTTTCTAACTTTTAAATCAGACACATAAGAGCGTGTCTTAACTCCGAAATAACCATTAGCTAGTGGGAATAAGAATGTGAATGCTGTAAAGTCATCCCCTTGAGATAAGTCACCACCCATAGCGCAAAGCATGTTGTCAAAGTTTTGTCGTCTATGTAGTAGAGTATCTTCGTAAGAGAAGAAATATGTAGCACCCTCAACTGGTATCCCAAATCGTTTAGCTAGAATATCATTGCGTTCAGATGGTACAGCCTCCATACGATTTACATCTTTCTCGTAAGTCTCATATGAAATAGTAGCTCCTAAGTTTGGATTAGCTTTCATCCACATTTCAGGTCTACCTACTTCTGAAACATCATCTAATTTATAGTGCCAAATAGAAGTATGAGGGTCGTGATAATTGCCACGTAAAATATCTTGTAACTCAAGTTTGATAGTATCGCCAACACCGTTACGTGTCGTACCCTCTGATGATGTTGCTAAAATAAGGTAATCTTCAACCTTTGACGCACCTTGTTCAAGCGCACCAATAACGTCTTCTTTTACCCTACCAGATAACCATTCATCAACTGAGTTGATTTTCGTGCCCAACCCTTGTAATTTATCTACTGACATTACACGAACTTCAATTTTAGAGTTTGTTAGGAAGTTCTCAATACCCTTCTTAGTTGAAGCCAGCTTGACTTTCGACCAAGAATTGGATTGAATATTACCTTGAGTGAGGTATTGATACAAAGGACCTCTTGCTCTGGATATAGCTGTTCGAGCTGGGTTCATTGTTTCCTCAGCCTGCTTCATAGTTGGAGCAGTAACTACTTGATGAGTTGTTGTGGTATCTACTACTAAGAAATATTGTTGTATAAGTGATGCGTACATTGATTTAGCACCACCACGAGCAACTATTAGATATTGTTTATTAGTTAAACGTTTCTTTTTAGTTTGATACTCGTATCTCTTAAGTTTTGGATTCCACACTTTTTCATCAACGAAATAATACCATGCTAATAAGTCTTCTGCCCAAAGTTTAAACGATGGTAGGAGTGTTAAGTCCGACCCGTCAGCCAGTGTTAATTCGTTCTCACAAAAGTTTATAAAGCCAAGGATAGCCTCATCATCATAGTAATAATCTGGCGATTCTATTAGAAAATCTATACGATTCATTTGCATAGAGATTTCCTCGTTCACAGGGATTTCCCCATTAAGAACTTGTTGACGGAATTTACCGTACTCAATAGGTACCGCTGTGTTGGATAACGCCATTGGTATAGTAACCTCCTTTTAAATGCTATTCATCCGTTCGTCTCCCGTCTACAATCTTACGACCTCGTTCGGTATTGGATTGATTTGGTCGTTGATTAGAGAAGTTATTAACGGTGCTTCTTCCACTCGAGCTAGTTTTTGCAGGGGTCATAACATATGAAAGGGTAGCGGCCTGAATCATTTGCATATCTGTACGAGTTCTTTTGACAGCGTCAAGATGTTGTCGTTCTTTACTTTTCCCATTATAAGCATGTGCTCTAAGATTGGAATTGTAATGAGCTTTATACATCCAACTATCTTTATACTTTTCGTGATATGCTTCGGCACGTTTATCGCTTCTAGCAGCACGTTTTTGAACACCCTTAGTGTAACTGTCGCCTACTTTTTTAAGTGTTTTCTTAGTACCGGATTTAATACTTGAACCAGCCTTAGAAGCTTTACTACGGATGACTCCCCACTTCATGCCTTTGACACCGTGATGTTTTAAGATGTCTTCTAATTCACTCATTAACTCACCTCCTATTAGTACTTACCATAAGCATGGTCTACTAATTGTTTACCGATTTCAGAATATGCTCCCACTGTTGGGAATGCCTCACCCACATCATCTACTAACTTTCTAGCGCTTTCTCGATGTACTTTACTAGCGGTTGAAATCTGTTGACGAAGATGGTCTTTTAATCTAAGCTGTTGAACTTTGTCTTGTAATTGCTTATCAGACATTTGTTCACGATTTCGGTACTCTTTTTTATCATTTGCCTGAGCACGTCTATCGCCACTGTTTCGCACCTTTTGATTAGAGGCTAAATTTTTAAATTCGTTCTCCATTCGAACTCTATCTACTTTTTTCTGTAATTGTGCATTGGATAATTCGTGAATGTTTTTCAATTCCTTCTTCCATCCGATTTCACGAGAAGCAGATTTGTATTCTTCTTTGACTCGAGTCTTAGCTGCCTTAGTAGCACTAGCCGCCGCTTTTTTAACTGAACCACCGGCTTTAGAAGCTTTACTGCGAATAACACCCCACTTCATACCTTTGACACCGTGATGCTTTAAGATGTCTTCTAATTCACTCATAGTTATACCTCCTAAAAGTCTAATACGTCACTAGGTTTTAATTTACCGGACGCTTTAACATATTGTTTACCCGCCTTCATAACGTCTTTATTAATTAGCGTTGTAGACTTTAGTTCTAGCTTGTTAGGATTTATAACTATCATAGCTGTCTTTGAAGTTCCCGCTAATCTGTCATACACATCGGGTAAGGCATCATAACCCTCTTTTTTGAAATGATCATAAACTTTTTTAGCTTCAGGTGCAAAATCTTTATTGGCCAGGAATGAACCAACACCATACGCAAGCCTTTGGGCTTCTTTAGTTTTAGGGTTATTGATGGCTGATTGAATATCTGATTTAGTAATGTCCTTATTAAAGTCGTTAGTAACTGAAAGCGAGTAAAGAGACTTGTTAAACTTATCAAGCATCTTATCGTCATTCAAAAGTACCTTAGCTTTACCTTTAACCACTTCGTCATTTGACGGCATTTTGAGGTCGCCTTTGGTTGATAGATGTTGCACTGTAGTTCCGTACTCACCCATCATCTTTCCTAGTATTGTAGGACCTAACGCTTTAATGTATCGAGACGCATCTTCTTTACCATGACTCACATACAATGCTCCGGATGCATTAACATCCAAAGAAGCTTGTCCAACACGGTTAAATGCGAACCCTTTGGGGATAGTTTGAGAACCATCTTTGTTTTGTTTAATCGCTTTGTTACTGTCTTTGTGATACTCAACTGGTTTGGTCGAACTGCTGGACTCTTGCTTCTTACGAACACCCCACTTCATACCTTTAATACCGAAATGTAATAGAATGTCGTCAAGAGCGTCGGATTGTCTAAGGTCCAACTCCATCTTTGTTAAACCGCCCCACATATCATCGTCATCTGAGATTTTACCTTTGTCTTTAAAGCCTGCTTTCTTATAGATGTGTTGAGCGTCTTTAGCATCGCCAGGGACTTCTAGTGTTAGTTTCTTAACTCCTAGATTCTTACCTTGAGTAACTGCCGCTTCCATTACAGTAGATGCAATACCCTGTCCACGATTTGCTTTCTTAACGTCCATCCATACTAAATTAAGCTCGTCTTTATTAACTCGATAAGTCTGAAGACTTCCCAACTTATTACCGTCAGTGTCCCGTATAGACATTATAGAAGTTTTGTTTTGTTCTTCTTTGAGATGTTTACTAACTAATCTCAAACCTTTAGCAATGACATTTCTATTGTCCTCGGTGATTGCGACCTTCTTACCATGTTTAGTAGTTAGTTGTGCAATAGTTTTATGTTTGGGACCTTTATCGCGTTTTCTAATAACGCCCCACTTCATACCTTTAACACCATGATGTTTTAATATTTCTTCAAGCTCCTGCATTAGTCCCACCCCTCGTTTCATAGGCAATCTTCAACCGCCATAATAGTTCATCACTGTTTCTTGAATAGTATTCGGCAGTAGAAGGAGGTGGTGGGTCAAAAAATAGTTTAGTAGACATCATCATATACAATGGTACTAATTGAAAATGTTTATTGCCTTCCACTTGTGTAGGGTCAATCAAATCGCCCCAAGTAGTGTCTTCATTAGTCACCGTTATAAATCGACAAGCACCATTTTGGTTTACCTTGCTGATTAATGCGTTGATGTGCATTAGTAATTCAGTATCAAAGGTAGAAGCATCCACTCCTAATCCAATACCTTCTCTAATGTCTTTCAAGATACTTTTATCCAGTTCCAATTGTTACACCTCCTTTCCAGTTTCTTTGGATTGAGGAATAACTGAAACTACAGCGGCAGCATTTAAGTAAACCATTTCTTTACCAAATGGAACTACTGGATGTTCTTTACTAAAGAATACGATGTGTCCCTCAACGGTTTCTTTTTTATCGTCGTTGTATGTGACTAGATACTTTGGTTTGTTAGTCATTCACCTTCCTCCTTTCTTACCATAATTTAGTATCGCCAGGAGTTCTCTCAACCCATTGTTCTTTCTCTTCATTACGATAGTGAATTAAGTTGTGAGTTTTGAGCGATACCGTTATTAGATTCTCTGGGTCTAGCAATTTATTAGTTTGGTAAACTATGTCGTTTTCATCGATTGGATTGATGTGATGGACAATGATTGTATCGTGTATATATACTCCGAATATGCCCAAATCAAATCCAAGGTCTCTGTCGATGATAGATTGTCTAACTGCTTTCCACGTTCCAGATTTATAGAACGCTTCAGACATATGTCGTGGTGATGTTGCATTGTTATCTAGTAACTTCAAATATTCAAGACGTTCAGAATAAGAGGAGAAAGTAATTAATTCACTATAGCTTCTCAATTTATTCGCCCGTGTGAGAACCTTGATAATTTCTCATAGCTTGAATAGCAGCTTTAGCCACTTCTTCAGCTTCTCTATCTTTACTAATGTTAGTTGCTTTCGCCTCAATTAGTTTAGATTGTTTCTCCAGAATTTCCCGTTCAAGAACATCACGACTAGATGCAATCTTTAAGAAATGGTTGATGACTGATGGTGATGCTGTTCCATCACGTAATTGTTTCTCTGCTAAATCGACAGCTAGATTAACTAATTGTTTCTCACGAGACTCAGGCGTAGTAGCTGGTCGGGCTTTACGTTGAGTAATCTTCTCGGCTGCTGATGTGGATTTTTTAGCTGGCATTTTATAACCTCCCTATTAACGGATAAACCAATCCTCAGCAAACATGTCTTCTTGAGTAGGAGTCCATCCAACATTGATAGCTCCATCAGAACGAACCATGTCAAGGTGTGGTTTAATGTTTGCAGTTTTTCCTCTGTTCATAATATCATCGGCTTTCAAATGTGTAGCCGCTTCGTTTCGTAGTTGTTCGTAGAAAACTTTAGTACCTTTAACTTGATAAACAAACGTGTCAGCATCTAGCCAACCCATTCGAGATAATCTTTCTCCAAGTTTTAAATATTCTAGCGCGTTTGAAAAGTTCATTTATATGACCTCCAATTAATATCACAGGGGATGGCACTCTGGCTAATAGTTTTATCAGCACCTCGCCACCCTTCTGCTCAGTTCGTGTATAGTATTCCTATTCACTACAAGGCTTCCGTCCTACTTATAGTACACATTCGGGAGGAAGTATGTTCTTTCTATCCATGGCTAACCAGACCTTAGGAGGAAATAGAGATTGTGTAAGACGGAAGCCTGGTAGTGAATAGGAATTGGTTTCAAAAATATCACGCTGGGGAAATTTTGGAA
>X285_Short_beaked_Echidna__coassemble_435_pt1 | contig 26726 bp, 25 predicted proteins | sample X285_Short_beaked_Echidna__metabat2_high_PE_005 | metagenome-assembled genome bin X285_Short_beaked_Echidna
AATACTATTAATAAAAACCCTCAGTTCATTTGAACTGAGGGTTTTTTCTGCACCACTTTATACAAAAAAAGCGAGGCTCATTTTCTTTAATGAGCCTCGCTTCGATTATTGTAACTCCGCTATAAATTGTTGGGAGTGAGATTGTTTATACAAGATTCTTACTTTATAATGAGTTTGCCTTGGTAAACTTCGCCAGGGGCAAGTGTTATACGAACTACATAGATGCCCGATGCAAAGTCGCAAACAATTGTTATAGGTTTCGATGGACTTGTAGTGCACGATACTTCCGAACCAGTGAGGTAAAATGCCAAAACTGTAGTACCATCGAGGTCGGCAGTTGAGAGTTCGAGTGCTACACGTACAGTCTCGCCACGGCGAACAGGGTTAGAAGTGAGAGTTGGAGTGCGGTATGCAATATTGTCTATACCAACTTCTTCTTCCTGCTCTACGATGAGAGTGTGAATAATAACATCGTCACGTGCATAGCGCAAAGGTACAACATTTTTTTTACCAAATGTGTCCTATAATTGAGCTAATAGCACAAATGGAAGATTTATCCCGATATCCCTCATCTGATTATCAGCCTGATAATATTTACTTATAATGCAATTCACGCTCAAAAATATTTGAAACTTTTTTGAGCGGTGAAACTTGGATTAGTAGCTTGAAGTTGATGCAAAATAAATGAGATATAAACCTCAAATGTAAAGGTTTATATCTCATTTATTATTTTATATGGTTGGATTTGTTATTTGGTAAATTCCAAATCGCCATCTACAACTTCATGCCAAGGAAGACCGCTTTCGGCTACTTTTTTTAGGAATGGATCGGGGTTGAACTGTTCAACATTGAATACACCCTCGCCTTTCCACTCGCCAGTGAGAAACATATATGCTCCAGTCATTGCAGGTACGCCAGTGGTGTAGCTTACGCCTTGAGTGCCAGTCTCTTGGTATGCGGCGTGGTGCGAACAGTTGTTGTATATGTAGTATGTGCGTTCTTTGCCGTCTTTTATACCGCTTATGCGGCAACCGATTGAGGTAAAACCGCTATAGTTCTCGCCCAACTCTTCTGGCGCAGGCAGTACAGCTTTTAGAAACTGGAGAGGTACTATTTTTTGACCATTGTACTCTACCTCGTCAATACGAGCCATACCTATGTTTTGGATCACACGTAGGTGTGTAAGGTACTCTTGTCCAAAGGTCATCCAGAAACGTGCGCGCTTAATAGTAGGGTAGTTCTTTACAAGCGATTCAAGCTCTTCGTGGTACATCAAGTACGACTCGCGAGGACCAATTTCAGGGTAGTTTACTGGCTGATGCACTTCGAGTGCGCCGGTCTGTACCCATTTGCCGTCTTTATAGAAACGTCCTTTTTGGGTAATTTCACGTATGTTTATTTCGGGATTGAAGTTGGTGGCAAAGGCTTTGTGGTGGTCGCCAGCGTTGCAGTCGATAATGTCTAAGTAGTTAATTTCATCGAAGTAGTGCTTTGCTGCGTATGCAGTATATACCGAGCAACATCCGGGGTCGAAACCACAGCCAAGAATAGCGCAAAGACCTGCCTCTTTAAAACGGTCGTGGTATGCCCACTGCCATGAATATTCGAAGTGAGCCTCGTCTTTTGGTTCATAGTTGGCAGTGTCAAGATAGTTGCATTTAGCCTCAAGACAAGCATCCATAATGGTCAAATCCTGATAGGGGAGTGCTACGTTGATTACCAATTTAGGAGAGAACGAACGGAAAAGAGCTACAAGTTCGGCAACATTGTCGGCATCTACTTGTGCCGTTTTCATCTCTACACCATATTTATTTTTTACATCGGCAGCAATGCGGTCGCACTTACTTTTTGTGCGGCTTGCCATCATTATTTCGGTAAACACATCGCTGTTTTGTGCTAACTTATGAGCCACTACGGTGGCTACACCACCAGCTCCGATGATAAGTACTTTTGACATAATTTTTTAGAGTTTATATTGTTTTGTTTTTAGACTTTATATGGCTTTATTGTTGCCTTATTTCTACAACTTGCAAAGTTACAAAAACTTCTCCACAATAACAAAAAATAAATTTTACGTTTTGCTTTGTCGTCTGATTGTTTATTTGTAATTTTGTCCCTTAGAAAAAATGAGACTTGATAGTTATGGAAAAAGAAATAAAAAGCCAATCGAAAAAGCAGCAATGGAAGCCGGGGACTTTGATTTATCCCTTGCCTGCTGGTCTCATTTCGTGCGGAGCCACACCCGATGAATACAATGTATTTACAGTGTCGTGGCTTGGAACTATATGTACCAATCCTGCAATGTGCTACATTTCGGTGCGTCCAGAGCGTCATTCTTACCCAATTATCAAGAAAAATCAGGCTTTTGTCATAAACTTGACCAACGAAGCATTAGCTCGCTCAACAGATTGGTGCGGAGTGCGTAGTGGTGCTGACTATGACAAATTTGCAGAGGCTCATCTCACCCCTGAAATGGCTAAGACAGTGCCTGCCCCTATAGTGGTAGAATCGCCACTAAATATAGAGTGCCGTGTGGTAGAGATAAAAGAGCTTGGCAGTCATCATATGTTTATTGCCGAGGTAACTAATATTCAAGCCGATGAGCAGTATATGGATGCCAAAACTGGTGAGTTTCGCTTAGACCAAGCTCGCCTAATAGCCTACTCTCATGGGCATTACTACAAATTGGGCAAAGAGATAGGACGCTTTGGATGGTCGGTGAAAAAAGAGATAAAGTAGTACTATCGTTCAAATAGATTCTAAATAAAACACATTAATATAACAAATTAATAATCCAATTCATGAAAAAAGACAACGAAATTTTCGATCTTATCGAGAAAGAAAAGCAACGTCAGATTAAGGGAATTGAACTTATTGCATCTGAAAACTTTGTTAGTGAACAAGTTATGCAAGCTATGGGTTCGGTTATGACCAACAAATATGCTGAAGGTTATCCTGCAAAACGCTATTATGGCGGATGTGAAGTTGTAGACCAATCAGAGAACATTGCTCGTGAACGCCTTTGCAAACTCTTTGGAGCTGAGTGGTGTAACGTTCAACCTCACTCTGGCGCACAAGCTAATATGGCAGTATTCTTTGCATGTCTCAATGTAGGTGATACTTTCTTAGGTCTTAACCTTTCACACGGCGGTCACCTTTCACATGGTTCTCCCGTAAATATGTCGGGTATCAACTATAAAGCTCTCGAATATAGCGTAAAAGAAGAAGATGGTCGTGTAGACTATGACCAATTGGAGCGTGTAGCTCGTGAAAACAAGCCAAAACTTATCATTGCTGGTGCATCGGCTTATAGTCGTGAGTGGGATTACGCTCGTATTCGCCGTGTAGCCGATGAAATTGGCGCTATTTTTATGGTGGATATGGCTCACCCTGCTGGTCTTATCGCAGCTGGTTTGCTCGAAAACCCTGTTAAACATGCACACATTGTTACATCTACTACCCACAAAACTCTCCGTGGTCCACGTGGCGGTGTAATTATGATGGGCAAAGACTTCCCTAACCCATGGGGTAAAAAAACTCCTAAAGGTGAAGTTAAAATGATGTCGGCTCTTCTCGACTCTGCCGTATTCCCTGGTATCCAAGGAGGTCCACTCGAACACGTTATTGCTGCTAAAGCTGTAGCTTTTGGCGAGGCTCTTCAACCAGAATTTAAAGAGTACCAGATGCAGGTGAAGAAAAATGCTGCTGCTCTTGCCGAGGCATTTATGAGCAAAGGTTATAAAATAGTATCGGGTGGTACAGATAACCACTCTATGCTTGTTGATCTTCGTACTAAATTTCCAGAATTGACTGGTAAAGTTGCCGAAAAAGCACTTGTTGCTGCCGACATTACTACCAACAAAAATATGGTACCATTCGACTCTCGTTCACCATTCCAGACTTCGGGTCTACGTTTTGGTACTCCAGCTATCACCACTCGTGGTGTTAAAGAGGATAAAATGGCTCTTATCGTTGACTTTATTGACCGCGTACTCAACGCCCCTGAGGACGAAGCTGTAATAGCTGCTGTACGTAAAGAGGTAAACGAGATGATGACTCAATATCCACTTTATGCATGGTAATATATCCTTAATAGCATAAATCATATAAACCACTCGTGCTATCAAAACGAATAGTGCGAGTGGTTTTTTAGACTGTGAGTAAAGCCATTGATACGGTTTTACTCAACTAATATTTTTACAAGTTTACCTTTCTCTGATTTTTAATGTCTGAAATAACACTTCATTTGCAAGACGAGTTAGACACCACAGTATTTTATGGGGTCAACAATATTAATATACATACTATAAAAGACTTAGTGCCAAATGTAAAAGTTGTAGCTCGTGGGCGAACTATGAAATTGGTAGGAGAGGAAGCTGATGTGGCATCGCTCCAATATGTGATAGAAATATTGCAAACTATGGCATCTCGCACCAATACTCTTACCGAAGAACAGGTTGTAGAGGTGATTAAAGGTAACGAACCCAAAGAGGAAAAGACCGACAACTTGATAATACATGGAGTAGGTGGAAAAATGATACGTGCCAGAACTGAAAATCAACGTCGGTTGGTTAAAGAGTACGACCAAAACGACTTGCTTTTTGCAATAGGTCCTGCTGGTTCGGGAAAAACCTATACTGCTATTGCGCTTGCTGTACGGGCATTGAAAAATAAGGAGGTAAAGAAAATTATTCTTAGTCGTCCTGCTGTGGAGGCTGGCGAAAAACTTGGTTTTCTGCCGGGCGATATGAAAGACAAAATCGACCCCTATCTTCAACCTCTCTACGATGCACTCGAAGATATGATACCGCCTGCAAAACTGGCTGAGTATATGACCAACAAAACTATCCAAATAGCTCCATTAGCATTTATGCGTGGACGAACACTTGGCGATGCTGTTATCATACTCGATGAGGCTCAAAATACATCGGTGCAGCAAATTAAGATGTTTCTAACACGTATGGGCTTAGGTTCGAAGATGATAATTACTGGTGATATGACACAAATCGATTTGCCCGCCAATCAAAAATCGGGTCTCCGCGATGCCCTTGAAATCTTGGCAGATGTGTCAGGCATTGGCTTTGTTGAGTTTAACCGCAAAGATATAGTTCGTCACCGTCTTGTACAACGAATTGTCGATGCTTACGATAACTGCAAACGTAGCGAACGTACTGATGACAATAAGAATGCTTAGAACCACCTTTTAATCTTGAATAAGTTATCACTTACAACTATAGATGAATAAAACTAAAATAACACTGTTGCTGCTGTTTATATCGTTGTCGTGTTTTGCACGGAAAACCGATAATCTAAGAACCGACACAATTAAACCGAAACATCCTATGGCATATTCGGGATTTTCGGGAGGTATGATGTTTAATTTTGGATATGGCTTTAGTGGTAAGTATCAGCTTTTTGACGACAATGGTAACTCGCTTGGTACTTTTAAACGAACAGGTGTACGAGAAGGAATGGGAGGAGCGCTTAAGGTTGGTTTTGGCAAACATCTTCGTGTAGGTGTTGAGGGCTTTGTGTCAACAATGAATCATAGTGGTAATGGTAGCTATGCTCGCTTAGGAGGCGGCGGAGTGCTAATGGACTCTAAATGGGATATTGATCGCTGGACACTGTTTGTGGGCGGTTCGTTTGGTGGTGTTACCGCTCGTCACCTTGATATAGTAAACGACCAACATGATGAATATCAGGTAACACGCTCATCGTTCCGTAAATACTCGTTCCTATCGCTTGATCCATTCTTAGGCTTTGAATTTGCAATGACACGTAAAGTTCACTTGCTTTTTCAAATGGATTATTTATTTAATCTTACTACTCCTCGCCCCGATGCCGTGCAAGGTCCACGTTTTTTTGTAGGCTTTATGTTCTGCCATTAATCTAAAATGTGAACTAATGAGATTTTGTAGTAATAGCTGCATTGTCTTAGGTATTCTCTTAAAAACTGATAGTTATGAAATGGTTTCTCGTTATATTGACATTTGTGTTGGTGTTGTTTTCTTCTTGTGTTGAAGAAAACATTACTACTGATCCTCGCTTTTGTCTAACTTTTTCGTGCGACACATTGGTTTTTGATACCCTATTTTCGGGGCAACCATCAGCCACTAAGACCTTTATGATGTATAACGAGAATAAGAAAGCTCTGCGTGTAGATGAAATTTGTTTGGGTGGCGGTGATGATTCTCCTTTTCGTTTTAATGTAGATGGGCGAATAGCTTCGTCGGGTGAATCGTTAAAAGATATTGTTATTAAAGGGCGAGACTCGCTATACGTGCTAATAGAGGCTACTATTAGCGATTTCGAGTCGGACTCTCTCCTCTCATTAGCTTTCGACTCTCTTACATTTAGTGTTAATGGTAACACTCAAGATGTTAAACTCATAGCAGTAGGACGTGATATCCATTTCATTAAAAACTTATCAATTTCGGAAAATACCACACTTCGTGCCGACAAACCATATTTAGTATTTGGCTATCTGCACGTACCCGAAAATCTTGCTTTGACTTTAGCCGAGGGTGTGCAAATATATATGCATCAAGGGTCAAATATTATAGTAGATGGCTCTATTAGTATTGAGGGATCGTTTGAACAACCAGTTTCGATACGAGGCGACCGTATGGATGCTATTAATGATGTTGACCAAACTCCATATAGTCAATTACCTAACCAATGGGGTGGTATATTTTTGCAAAATCCTGCCCAGCGATACACTATACGCAATGCTGTTATTCGTGGAATGTCATCTGGGGTTATGCTTATTGGGTCTAACAGAGTATCTCCATCGCTCACTATTGCTAATAGTGTAATACACAACTCTGGTATGTATGGCGTCTATGCTCAAATGGCAGATTTGACAATAGAAAATTCCGAGATAAGCAATTGTGGTACAAGTTGTCTGTCGGTTATTGGAGGTAATACCTATATGGCACATTCTACAATAGCTAATTACTATCGTTTTGCATCACGAAGCACAGCATCGCTAAGGGTGTTAAACTCGGTGTATAAAAACGGATTTGCACAGGTATATCCAGTCAGTTCGTTTGTAGTAGAAAATAGCATAGTATTCGGACAAAACTATACCGAAATAGAGATGATTTGCGACACAACTGCTGTATTTAATTTATTTGTGTCTAACTCATTAATAAAATCGAAACAGTTGGAATTACCCTATTTCCAAAATTGTCTTTGGGCACGTTCGTGCAACTACAAGAATGCTGTAGACACAGTGTTTAAGTGTGTGTCAGTAGCAAATATTGATCGCACAGGTTATTACGATTTTAGTCTCGACTCTCTCTCATTTGCACGCAATAGCGCATCGCAGACCATTGCCGTTCGCTATCCCTACGACCTTGTCAATTATTCTCGCTTTTTTGACGGCAAGCCCGATTTAGGAGCTTACGAATTTCATTCAAAACAATAGTTCACTTCAAACTATTTACAAGTCGGTGTTGTTATGTAATCTTGTAATATTCAAAAAGTTTTTTTGAAAAATGAGGTGCAAACGTTTGGTAATCAAAAAAAAAGTTGTACCTTTGCAATCCGAAATATTATCCATGCCGAGAGGCAAAAATTCTTTGGTATTATATGATTTTGAGTGAATTAGCCCGCTCTCTGTCAAGCCCGAAACCAAAGATTATAGATTAATTAATATTTAAAAACTAATAATTGTGGATACATTAAGTTTTAAAACCGTATCTATTAACGCAGCCACCGCACAAAAAGAGTGGGTCGTAGTAGATGCAACTGACATGGCTTTGGGTCGTATGGCTTCTAAAGTAGCTAAACTTCTCCGTGGCAAGTACAAACCAACTTTTACCCCTCATGTAGATTGTGGTGATAACGTTATCATTATCAATGCTGATAAAGTGAAACTCACTGGTAAAAAATGGACTGACCGTGTATATCTCTCTTACACTGGTTTTCCTGGTGGACAGCGTGAAGCTACCCCTGAAGTTCTTATGAACAAAAATCCGGAGCGTTTTATCAAGAAAGTAGTAAAAGGTATGCTTCCTAAAAACATCCTTGCATCTGCTATTCTCAACAACCTTTATGTATATACTGGTTCTGAACACCCACACGCAGCTCAACAACCTAAACAAATCGATCTAAACGCTATTAAATAATTCAAAGATATGGAAGTAATAAATGCGATAGGAAGAAGAAAAGCTGCTGTAGCACGCGTTTTCGTAACTGAAGGAAATGGTACAATCACTATCAATAAGCGTGAGCTTACTACCTATTTCCCTTCTTCAATTCTCCAATATATTGTAAACCAACCCCTCAACACTATTAATGTTGCTGGTAAATACGATATCAAAGTTAATCTCGATGGCGGTGGTATGAATGGACAAGCCGAGGCTCTTCGCCTTGCAATTGCTCGTGCACTCGTTAAAATCGATGCAGAAAACAAACCTGCTCTCAAAGCAGCTGGTTTCCTTACTCGTGACGCTCGTGTGGTAGAACGTAAAAAACCAGGTCAACCAAAAGCTCGCAAACGTTTCCAATTCTCAAAACGTTAATTGGTGCTATATTGTCGTTGTGTAAACGACATACTCTGTTTAGTATCTAAATCATTTAGACTCGTATGTGGCATATTTTTAAACACTTCGGCTACTTGAATGATTGCTTAAACAAAAACAGACAACACTACTTGTTAATTTAAAGTGTTGTCAAAAAGTAAAAAGAAAGTAAACAATAAAAACAAAACAAACCATTATTATGGCAGTACAATTTCAAGACCTGCTCGATGCAGGTGCACACTTCGGTCACCTCAAACGTAAATGGAATCCAGCAATGGCTCCTTATATCTTTATGGAACGTAATGACATCCACATCATCGATCTCCATAAGACCGTAGCTAAAATAGACGAGGCGGCAGCAGCTATGAAACAAATAGCTAAATCTGGCAAACGTGTTCTCTTCGTAGCTACTAAAAAACAGGCTAAACAAGTGGTGGCTGACCTCGCTGCAGAAGCAGGTATGCCTTACATTACTGAGCGTTGGGCTGGTGGTATGCTAACCAACTTCCCTACAATCCGTAAGGCAATCAAGAAGATGGGTTCTATCGACAAGATGACCACCGATGGTACTTTCGACGCCCTTTCAAAACGTGAAAAACTTCAGATTTCTCGTCAACGTGCTAAATTGGAAAAGAACCTTGGTTCTATTGCTGACCTTAGCCGTCTTCCATCTGCAATCTTCGTTGTAGACGTTACCAAAGAACACATTGCTGTTGCAGAAGCTCAACGCCTTGGTATTCCAGTGTTCGGTATCGTTGATACTAACTCTAATCCAAAAGGAATTGATTTCGTTATACCATCAAACGATGACGCTACAAAAGCTATTGAACTAATCGTAGCAGAAATGGTAGCAGCCATCAAAGAGGGAGCTATGGAACGTAAACTTGAGCGTACCGATAGCGATGAAACCGAACAACCAGAGGTAAAGGAGAAGCGTACTCGTGCTCGCAAATCTCGTAACAACGAGGAAGCTGCCGAAGAAACAGAAGAGAGCAACGACTAATCTCTCGCCTTTCTCAAACGATTATACTCTTAGTGCCGTCAACCCCACTATCATAGTCTTGATAGAATGATTGCTCTCTGGGTTTATCATAAATACTAAAAGCGTTATTGAATCCCGACTTGATGGAGGTGACTCTATAACGCTTTTTTCAAATTTTAATATAGTCTGTAAATCTTCGAATTAAATAGAGATATATAGACTTTAAAGAATTTAGAGCGTTTATTATTCTATCGCCCTTATATTATTAACAATCAAATAAAAAACGTATATATTATGGCAGTAACAATGGCGGAGATTTCAAAACTCCGTACTATGACAGGTGCTGGTATGATGGACTGTAAAAAAGCCCTTACCGAAGCAAATAGCGATATGGACAAAGCTATCGAACTCATTCGTAAACGTGGACAAGCTATCGCAGCAAAACGTAGCGACCGTGACGCAGCAGAGGGTTGCGTATTGGCAAAAGCCGAAGGCGACTTCGCAGCTGTATTGGCTTTGAAATGCGAAACAGACTTCGTTGCTAAAAACGCCGATTTTATAGCTCTTACTCAAAGCATCCTTGATGCCGCAATGAAAAATCGTCCTGCTACTATCGACGAACTAAATGCTATTGAACTTGATGGTCGTACTATTGCAGCTCTCGTTACCGAACGCTCAGGTGTAACTGGCGAGAAGATGGAACTCGGCTATTACGAAACAGTTTCTGGCAAATCGACTGTTGCATACGTTCATCCAGGTAATATGCTTGCTACTATTGCATCGTTTGCTGAAGAGAATGCCGACCTTCACGTAATGCGAGGTGTTGCTATGCAAGTTGCAGCTATGAACCCTATTGCTCTTGATCGTGACTCTGTTGACCAAAAAGTAATCGATACTGAAATTCAAGTAGCTATCGACAAAACTAAAGCTGAGCAAGTGCAAAAAGCAGTAGAAGCAGCATTGAAAAAAGCAGGTTTCAACCTCTATATTGCTGAAAACGAAGACCACCTCAACGAAGGAATTATGAAAGGCAATATCACCGAGGCTCAAGCACAAGAAATTCGCGACCTTAAAGAGCGAGTTGCTGCAGAAAAGGCTGCAAACCTTCCAGAGCAAATGATTCAAAACATTGCCCAAGGACGTCTTAATAAGTTCTTCCAAGAGTCTACTCTTGTTGAACAACAATATGTAGGAGGCGATACCGACCAGAAGATGGATGTTAAAACATTCCTCAAAAACAACAATCTCAATGTTATAGGTTTCCGCCGTGTAACTCTTAACCAAGAGTAATCAAAAATAATTCAACAAGGTTCATAGTTGAAATTTAAGCGACATTCTGCACTCTGTAAAAAGAGACGAATGTCGCCTTTTTTTTTGTTGCCCAGTACCCAACTCTACTCATCTGTTATTAGGTGGATTGCCAAACAACGCAAATAACGAGTTTGACCCAAACAACTACTCTATACTATGAAATAGTGTTGTAAGACTATATAAATAAAAAGCAGAGCATCGCAAGATTGTTTAATCATACGATGCTCTGTTTTGTTGCTATATGCTAAATAAAGAATTTTACTCCTAAATTATTTTGCGAAATAATCTTTTACTTTTTCATTGAGTACCATTTCCTCTTGGAATACGTACGCATTGGTCTTAGGCGATTTCACCATTTTGATTACTTTCGAGAAACCACGACCTTCACCCTTTTGAAGGGATGCTACTGCTTTCTTTGCCATAGTCTGTTATTATTTTATCTCTTTGTGAACAGTTACTCTTTTAAGAATTGGGTTGTATTTCTTCAACTCCAAACGTTGAGTTGTATTTTTACGATTTTTGGTAGTGATGTAGCGAGAAGTGCCTGGCATTCCGCTATCTTTATGCTCGGTGCATTCCAAAATTACTTGAACGCGTGCTTCTTTTGACTTTTTTGCCATAATGTTTTACCTCCCCAATTAAGCTAAAATTTTTATATCTTTCCAATTACAATAGCCTTTTTCTACTGCTTGTGAAAGGGCAGCGTCTAAGCCTAATTTGTTGATTGTGCGGAGACCCGCAGCCGATATGTTGAGGCTAATCCAGCAACCTTGCTCAACATAATAGAATTTTTTGTGGAACAAGTTTACATCAAAAGTACGTTTGGTACGACGTTTTGAGTGTGATACGTTGTTTCCGATCATTGCCTTCTTTCCTGTGATCTGACAAATTTTCGACATTTTCTTATCTATATTTATTTGTTTTACATTATACCCCAAAATGAGTGTGCAAAGATACTAATTTTTTATTGTTTACACAACACTACGTCTCACTAATTTCTGCCACAATGTTCTTTTTTGTCCTAAACCGCGTTCTTTCAGGATGTTACATGGAAAATGTCGCAAACTTTTGTGGGTCGAAAAAGTTGAGTTAGTCTCGTAGTTTTCGGGGTAATTATAGGTATCAATATCCGGACTTTGCAGCTTGTTGCATCATTTTTGCCGATTGTCGCGAATTGTTTTGATTTCTTTATCTTTTTGGCTATTAGGTAATTAACCGCTCTTTTAGTTGTTTATTATCAATTCCCAAATTTCCGCTGCAAAGGTACTATTTTTTTATTGAACTACCAAATGTATCTTTTGTTTTCTTTGCAACTTTCGAGCCTATACAGTCAAATGGTAATTGTCTCATTTTGGGCATCAATGCCAATATTTGTGCCTGCCGACGTAGCATATATGGTCCTGGACGAGTAATGCTATATTTCCGAGGGTTGGGTAGTGCAGCTGCTATTATGGCAGCTTGTGGACGGCTGACTTTTGCCGCTGTTTTATTGAAATAGTGTTGCGATGCTGCTTCTGCTCCGTATATACCATTGCCAAGTTCTACAATGTTGAGGTAGACTTCCATTATTCTCTCCTTGCCCCAAATGTTTTCGATTAGAATGGTGTAGTACACCTCTATCCCTTTGCGAAACCATGAGTGTGTGCCAAAGGTAAATACATTTTTGGCAGTTTGTTGCGATATTGTGCTTGCACCTCGAAGTGGTTTTCCTTTGCGGTGGTCTTCTATGGCTCCTACAATGGCAGTTTTTGAAAAGCCGTTATGGGTAAGAAAAAGATTGTCTTCCGATGCTACACATGCTAATGGTAGGTTATAATGTATTTCGGTGAGTGGTATCCATCGTTTCTCGTTGTGTGGCTTTTCGCCATTAACAACAGCTTCTACCGAGCGACGTATCATTAATGGTGTAAAGTAAACAGGTACATACTTTAGCATAACCACCCAAAGAATAGAAATAAGCCAAAGAGCAAGAATTGTGCGGTATGTAATGCGCCATATACGACGACCTACGGATACTTTCTTGCTTTTTGTAGCTGTACATTTCGCTTTTCGTGTCATTATCACTTTGTTTAGGTGGCGATTAATAATGAGTTGATTATGTTCGATATAGATTTTCCTTTATCTAAATATAGCAGGAATGTCAGTGTCGAAATTCATTACTTGTCCAGTGGCGGGGTGGATAAAGCGCAGCGTACGTGCGTGGAGACAAAGTCGTCCGAGTGGATTGTTTTTTGCACCATAGCGTTTGTCGCCAGCTATTGGGTGACCGATAGATGCAAGCTGTACACGAATCTGATTTTTGCGTCCTGTGGCAAGGTTAACTTCAAGGAGTGTATAAAGCCCATTGCTTTTGATTGTCTTGTAGCGAGTTATTGCTTTTTTGCCACCATTGTCGGTAGGAGACGACTCCATTTTAAGCGACTTAGGGTTTTCTGTTAGCCATGACACTATTTCGCCGTGGTCGGGTGTTGGGCAACCCTCGACTACTGCTACGTATGAGCGGGTTATGACGTTCTCGTTCCAATTGCTTTGCAGTATTTCTTGTATCTCTTCGTTTTTGGCAAATAGGAGTAGACCCGATGTGTCACGATCAAGGCGATGCACTATAAATATTCGGTTATTGCGATTGTAGTGGCGTACATGCTCGGTCATAACACTATAGGCAGTCTGTTCGCCCTCTTTGCCTGTTGACATAGAGAGTACTCCTGGCTTTTTGTCGACCACTATAATATGGTCGTCTTCGTAAACTATGCGCACTTTATGATTAGGATTTTGAGTGCGTTCGCCTACGGCACGTAGTGTTATGGTATCGCCAGGACGAAGTGCTAAATCGAACTGAGTTTCGGTTTTGCCATTAACCGTTATCTGACGATGCGATAGATACGACTTTATTGTAGTTCGACTGCGATCTTGCAGTGTTTCGGTCAGAAAATTTAGCAGTGAGGCAGGTTTGTTTACACGATATTCTTTGTCGGCTTTCGGACGACGAGGTGGTATGTAATTGCTCATAGTTATTGTTCAATTATAGTGGGAATTAGGTGTTCTCGGGGTAATATTTATTTTTCCAAGCACAAAGGTACTATTTTGTATCGGAATATTATACTTTTTGTCCTATTACTTTAGTGCTGTACCTTTAATTTTACAAAAATGGTACTAATAGTATGGAAGATGGCTCTATTTTTTGGATTTAAAGTCTCTATTCTCAACTAATTTCAGTACCTTTGCATTGATTAGTGCCAGTATTGACAATGGTAAGACATTATTTCTTTACCATAAGAAACGCCTTTGCAATGAAACCTATTATATATCAAGTTATACCACGCCTTTTTGGGAACAAACGTACAGCTAAGTATCGCAACAAACCTAATGTACCCTCGGGTACGATAGAGGAAAATGGTGTGGGTAAATTTGCCAATTTTACATCACACGTACTTAAAAAACTTAAGGAGGTGGGGTATACGCACGTGTGGTACACTGGAGTATTAGACCACGCCACGCAGACCGATTACTCGTTTATGGGGCAGCCTGCGACACATCAATCGGTAGTAAAGGGGCGTGCCGGTTCGCCATACGCTGTGCGTGATTACTATAATGTAGACCCCGACTTGGCATCGGTCGCAGAAAAGCGATTTGATGAGTGGATAGCACTCATAGAACGTACTCACCGAGCAGGACTAAAGTTGATAATGGATTTTGTGCCAAATCATGTGGCTCGTAATTATCATTCTATATCAGCACCTGACGGAGTTCGTGATTTGGGAGCAGACGATGACACCGCCCGACATTTCTCCCCAACAAACAATTTTTACTATTGTGTGGGCGAATCGTTTTCGCCACAATTTGAGCGAAATGGCTATGTCGAATATCCTGCACGTGCCACCGGCAATGATTGTTTTAATGCCTCCCCAACAACTAACGATTGGTACGAAACCATTAAACTCAATTATGGCATTGACTATACAGGTGGTCATATTTGTCATTTTGACCCTGTACCCGATACGTGGCACAAGATGGTGGAAATTCTCGAATTTTGGACCTCGTACGGAGTTGACGGCTTTCGGTGCGATATGGCAGAGATGGTGCCAGTGGAATTTTGGCAATGGGCTATAAGTCGTATAAAAGCACTAAATAGCGAAACTATTTTTATAGCCGAAGTGTACAATCCTTCGCTCTATCGTAGCTATATAAATGTAGGTGGTTTCGACTATCTATACGACAAGGTTGGGCTTTACGATACACTACATTCTATTGTACGGCACTCTGCCCCCACATCGTCTATTACATACGCTTGGCAATCGGTTGACGACATTCGAGGGCGTATGCTTTCATTCATCGAAAATCATGACGAACGTCGCATAGCATCGGCAGTTGAAGATGGGCGATATACTGTCGAGCGTTTAGCTCATCGTGGGTTTGTAGCTACTGCTATAGCTACTCTTATTTCTACTGGCGCCGTAATGCTATATGCCGGTCAGGAGATAGGTGAGACAGGCCCTGATGCCGAGGGATTTAGCGGTTACGATGGAAGAACCTCAATATTCGACTATTGGCGAGTTGATAGCCTGTGCCGACTACAACAGGCTCTTAATGGTCGTAGCAGCCTAAGCGAACGTGATGCCGCACTTATTGTTAAATATAAGGCCCTACTTGCTACTACCACATTGCCCATAGTTGCTAATGGTGGATTTTACGATATTATGTGGCTTAATGCCCATAATCTTCAGTTCGACATTCATACCATTTATGCCTTTGTTCGACACCTCAACAATGAGGTGTTATTGGTGGTTGCCAACTTTGCCGACCATTCTGTAGATGTAGGTCTTAGTCTTTCGCAACATCTTTTCGATGCTATTTCGCTCAAGCCTACCGATACGGTAGAGGCTGTAGATTTAATGTCGGGACAACAGTTGTCTTTTTCGTTCAACACAACAACGCATACATATATACATCTATCGTCCGATGATATTGTATGCCTTTCATTCCGATTAGAAAAATAACGAATAACGAATAACGAATAACGAATAACGAATAACGAATAACGAATAACGAATATTGTTATTAACCCCAATTCAACACAAATTTATGAAATCAACCGATTTACGGCCTGGTAATATTTACAATTTGCCAACACATCACAGCGACAACATCAATTATTATGTAGTTCACACCGATGATGGTAAAGAATACAATATAAAAAAATTAAAATTTCAGATAGACCAGCCAACGCCCGAATATATATCTTGTTTGGTGAAAAATGGACATCGCGACCTGCCTTTCATAGTATTAGACCTTATACCATACGTTACCAAATTTTATAAGATAGGACAAATCTACACTTTTCGCATAAAAGCCGATTATACCCGAAATAATTTTTATGAAGTAGAAGATGAAAATGGACTCTATTTCCGACTTCCAGATTGTGGAGTAAAACTATCAATGGGGCAGACGGTAGAGTGTGAGGTTATCGGCATTAGAGGGTGCATCGTCCAACTCCAACTTCATACCGCAATACGTGATGTAATTGATATTCCATTTTGGATTATACGTGATGTTAAAGAGAAAATTTTCAATAATGGCAGATTACCTATATGGATCTGCCGATTTATTAATTCCGATGATTCTCAAAATATAAAAGAGCAGTACAATAGTGGCGATGTACATTGGCTTATAAATGCTATAAACTATTTTATTGGCATCATTCCAACGTGGTTTCAGGAATCGGAAACTGTAGATTACGAGCGTATTACTAATAAACTTAACGTATTAAGTTATGCCACCGAAACACTTTTGGAACGTAGCGACTATATATCGAAATGTAGCGACAATGAGAAACAGGCCTACCGCAGTCAACTCTCCGAAATGACCACCGCTATAAACTATTTTCATCGTGCTTGCAATTTGCTTAAGGGAGGCGACTATAAAGAGTTTATTCGCCGTATGTTTGACCACCTGAAACTTTCGGGCTATATCTACAATCCTAACAGCCAGTTTCATACATTTAACACCATATTGCGCATTCACCCTCAGTTTATTCACGATTGGATGGGACAGATATTCGATGCTCTCACCGCTTGGGATATTGACAACTGGAAAATGGAACCTTTTCGTTCGTCGTTTGTCCGTCAAACCGAAATATATATACGCGAAAATCAGAGCGAGGTAGACGAAATAGTAAATTTCAAATCGAAGGTTAACAATGCTATAATCAGTAAGATGATTACAGCTATTGCAATTCAGATACTCATTGTTGACCACGAACGTGACGACATTAATATTGACCGCAACCGAGCTTTGTACTACCGCTATATATCTTACCTCAACACTACTGCGCAAAATATCTTGTTGGATAAAGCGTTCAAATGCACAATGGGCTGTCAGTTTAAGCCCGAATTTTCGTGGAAAGATCTCCGTCAAGTAGGTATGCTTATTGCCCTGTCAAGTGTGTCGTCGTATAATGCTTCGATACCCGAAAATACCATTAATACATACTCCTCCGACAACAATTTCCTTGAAATAAGTTCGCGAGGTATACTCCTGCGCCACGGCTCACCTCGTCGTCCTCGTGCCATTATACCCAATAGCTTGAATTTGTGGCAAAACCTACAAATCCTTACCGACCCCTTTGCAAGAATCGATGTTCCTACACTCTCTAAATCGAACGACATAAAAGCTTTCAAAAGTATGTGGCAAGATATTGAAGAGGCACTCTTTTCTAAGCAGTCTGAACCAAAACGCAGAGCAAACAAGGTAAAAATAAAACCTAATGTTGACGATGTGGTTACTATCCGTGTTGATAATGTCGAACGTGTTTCGTTTGATAGGGTAGAGTGCAATTGTACCATCGTTGATGAGAATTTTGAAGGCAATGGCACACTTAATGTGCGCAATATAGTCCGCTTTTTTTGCGAACCGCATATTTATGATTTCCGTGACGATGAAACTGGCGGCTATTTATTGTTCGAAGCTAAGGTACAAGGTATAGATAAAGAGGGAAATATAGCATTTAATATGTTGGAGACTATTGATCGCCGTATTGAGGAGACTGTTAAATATGGTGAGGAGAGTACTTGTGTTATAACCAATGTGGTGGAGCGTTCATTTATGTGCCTGAGCGAATCTGGTTATACAGTAGTAGTGCCTCGCACCGACAAAACAGTGGAATTGGAGGCAAAAAACTTTGTAAGGGTAAAGGTATCAGAGTCGAGTTATGCCAACCGAATTAAGGGCTATTTTGTTCGTATTGCCACCCCCGAAGAACGTTTTGCGCCGCTAACACCTATACACAATCTGCTTCAAAATGCACGTGTCGAGGTAGAAGATATTTACGATGATGAAGAAAACAATATAATACAAGCCGAGGAGGCAATAACCTACGAACAAGTAGAGGAACTCATAGCCATCATTCGCCGCCTTGCATTCTCTTCTGCCGATTATATAAAGGCATATAACTATTTAGGTTTTGCTCGTGTGCTTGCCACAATGATTTCCGATGATAATTTGCGTAGCCTTTGCAACGACCATATGGACTTGCTCGTTCTCTTGCAGACCTTTGCACGTAACCGTAGTATCAATGTGGCGGAAGTTGAACGTTATTCTGCCACCGCCGCACGTAACCCAATGCTTCGTACCCTCTACACTCGTCTGTTTGTAGTGGCTAATATAGGTCACCCCGAGTATAATCAGCGTCTATGGGATTTGCTTGCCTCTGCTGGAAGTGATGAAGATGCTAACCTTATCCGCAAAGTGTTGATGCTGAATTTGCAAAAACAGAGTGGCGATATTGACGATACTCTTCACAGCAATATTCTTAAACAGATAGGTGCTATACTTAATGTCAACTTCTATCAGAGTAACCTTAAATTTTATGGAACAGAGAGTCAGTATGTTGAGTTTAAGTCGAGCATAGTATATCCTGCCGACAATCACATGCAACCCGATATCGAACGTCAAAATCGTGAAATTGCATCTATCATTTGCGGCTTTCTTAATGCCGATGGTGGTACTCTCTATATTGGTGTAAACGACCAAGGTTACGAATGTGGCGTTGGGGGCGATATGGATTATTTCCGAGTGAACAATATGGACCGCTATATGCTACTCATCGAAAACCTTGTTAACAACCTACTTAGCTCAGGAGCTAACGACTATATTAAAATTGAGGCTGACACAAATAGCAAATATCACGTGGCAGTAGTTAAAATAGAACCAAGTCTCAATGTGGTGAGTGTTAAAACAAAATTCAATGACAATGGAGTGGTATTTGTCCGTCACTCCTCGTCAACTCGTCCTAAGTTGGGCGAAGAACTTGAAATATTCCGCAAAGACCGTGAAATTCGTTACCTTCAACTACAAAAATCATTGAAGGGAGGTTCTAAAAAATAGGGTATAAATATTTTGCTATTTATACTATTTTCACTATCTTCGCAATCCGAAACTACAATACGCTTTTTCACTACTATGAGAATAGATATAATAACCGTACTGCCCGATATGATGCAGGGACCACTCACTTGTTCTATCTTGAAACGCGCTCAAGATAAGGGGCTTGTAGAGATACACATTCACAATCTTCGCGACTATACTGTCGACCCTCACCGCCGTGTAGACGACTACGCATTTGGTTTTGGGGCAGGTATGGTTATGCAGTGCGACCCTATATTTCGTTGTATCGAACATCTCAAAGCCGAGCGTGAGTATGACGAGGTTATTTTTACAGCCCCCGATGGCGAACAGTTTTCTCAGTCTATTGCCAACGAGTTAAGTATGAAAGAGAATATAATAATTCTTTGCGGTCACTACAAAGGTGTAGACCAACGTGTACGCGACACTTTGGTTACTCGTGAAATTTCTATAGGCGACTACGTACTTACTGGAGGTGAAATGGCTGCTGCTATCATAGCCGATGCCGTGGTACGTGTCATTCCCGGTGCAATGGGCGATGAGCAGTCGGCTCTATCCGACTCTTTTCAAGACAACCTACTATCGGCACCGGTTTACACTCGTCCTGCCGAATATCGTGGTATGCGAGTACCCGACATACTAATTAGTGGTAACGAACGCAAAATAGCCGAGTGGGAACACGAAGTGGCTCTCGAACGCACTGCTCGTCTTCGTCCCGACCTTTTAGATTGATATGTATTATATACAACGCTGACAATCACTGTAATGACCGACATATTTACCACCATACAACGTGCCGCAGGAAAAGCAATGAGAGCGTATTCTATGCTCAACGATGGCGACCGCATAATGATTGGTCTTTCGGGAGGAAAGGATTCGTTAGCATTGGTCGAAGTTCTTGCGGCTCGTCAACGGATATTTCGTCCTCGTATTGAGGTGATAGCTTGCCACGTGAGCGTGGATAATGTGCCATATCAGTCCGACATTGACTATTTAGACCGCTTTTGCACCGAACGTGGAGTGCCTTTTATTCACGCTCATACGCATTTCGACACCGACACTAAAGATGGACGAGGACCTTGTTTCCTCTGCTCGTGGAACAGGCGTAAAACCTTATTTCGCACTGCCGAAGAGAATGGTTGCCACAAGATAGCTCTTGGACATCATAAAGACGATATTGTAGAGACTTTGTTGATGAACCAGATATTTCAAGGCGCATACGCCTCTATGCCCCCACTGCTTGAGATGGACAAATTCGATATGACCATTATTCGCCCATTAGCACTTTGCCGTGAACAAGAATTGCAGCAGTTGGCTGTTGAACATCAGTATTTGCAACAAGTAAAAAACTGCCCATACGAACACGAAAGTCAACGCACTGCCGTGCGACAATTAATTACACAGATGGAGACTCTCAACCCCAATGCCGTATCGTCGCTCTACAACGCTATGACCAACATACAACCTCAATATCTACCAAATATAAAAATATAAGGGAAATTCTATAAATTAGAAAAACAAAAAACACTCAAAGATATGCTTACATTAAAAGCCATTACCGAAAATCGCGACGAGGTAGTTCGTCGCCTCGGACGAAAACATTTTGCACAAGCAGCCGAACTTATTGATCGTGTCATCGAATTAGACACCAACCGCCGTGCAACACAAAAAGAACTCGATGCTATACTTGCCGAAATAAATCAAACTTCAAAAAGTATAGGTATGCTTATGAAAGAGGGTAAAAAAGCCGAAGCCGAAGAGGCAAAAGCAGGTGTAGCTACCCTAAAAGAGAAGACACACTCGCTCCAATCGACAATGGATGCTACACAAACCGAAATAACTAACATACTCCTTCAGATACCCAATATGCCATACGACGAAGTGCCTGATGGTCGTACTGCCGAAGATAATGTTGTAGAGAAAATGGGTGGAATGGAAAAACCCCTCCCGGAAAATGCTCTTCCTCACTGGGAATTGGCTAAGAAATACAACCTTATCGATTTTGACCTTGGTGTAAAAATTACAGGTGCAGGTTTCCCTGTATATCGTGGCAAAGGAGCTCAGCTGCAACGTGCACTTATCAATTTTTTCCTTGATGAGGCTCGCCGTGCAGACTATGAAGAGGTAATGCCGCCTACCGTTGTAAATGCCGCATCGGGCTATGGTACAGGTCAGCTCCCCGACAAAGAGGGTCAGATGTACCACTGTGAGGTAGACGATTTGTATCTTATACCAACAGCCGAAGTGCCTGTTACTAACATCTATCGCGATGTTATACTCGACGAGAAAGACCTACCGATTAAAAATTGCGCATACACCCAATGTTTCCGCCGCGAAGCAGGTTCGTATGGCAAAGACGTACGTGGACTAAATCGCTTGCACGAATTTTCTAAGATAGAGATAGTGCGTATCGACACTCCAGAACACTCTAAAGAGTCGCACAAAGAGATGCTTGCACACGTAGAAGGGTTGCTCGAGAAACTTGAACTTCCATATCGTATACTTCGTCTTTGTGGCGGTGATATGAGTTTCACCTCGGCTATCTGCTTTGATTTTGAAGTCTACTCCGAGGCACAAAAACGTTGGTTGGAAGTTAGCTCGGTATCTAATTTCGACAACTACCAAGCTAATCGTCTAAAATGCCGCTACCGTACTGCCGACAAGAAGACCGAACTTTGCCACACCCTCAATGGTTCAGCCCTTGCATTGCCTCGCATCCTTGCTGCACTCCTCGAAAATAACCAAACTCCCGAAGGTATACGTATACCTGCCGCACTCGTTCCATACTGCGGTTTTGATATAATTGACTAAACCATCTATTAATTTATGGCAAAAGATAAGAAAGTATATGTGTGCCGCGAGTGCGGAGCCGACTATCCCAAAGCGTATGGTCGTTGCCCTGCTTGTGGTGCATGGAACTCTTTTGCCGAACAGGCCATACATTCAGAAGTCCGCACAGAGCGTGTTCCCCACGGCTTTTTAGTTGACAGCGAACTGCAACGCCCACAACGCATTGATAGTATAGAGGTAAAAACCGAGCCTCGCATCGACACTACCGATGTAGAGTTAAATCGTGTTCTTGGTGGTGGAGTAGTCAAAGGGAGTTTAGTGCTTATAGGTGGCGAACCAGGCATAGGCAAGTCGACACTTGTGCTGCAAACTGCCCTGCGTATGACAGGCAAAAACATTCTCTATGCCAGTGGCGAGGAGAGTGTTAACCAACTGAAAATGCGAGCTGAACGCATAGGGCAGATGACCAGTGACTGCTACATAGTAAGCGAAACATCTCTCGAAAAGATATTTACTCACGTGCGTGAGTTGAAACCCGATTTACTCATAGTTGACTCCATACAGACTATCATAACCGAAACTGTAGAACAGAGTGCAGGTTCAATATCGCAAGTGCGTGAATGTTCGGCTGCTCTGCTTAAATTTGCAAAAGAGAGTAATATACCTGTTTTGATGATAGGTCATATCACCAAAGAGGGTTCAATAGCAGGACCTAAGATATTAGAACATATAGTAGACACTGTACTGCAATTCGAGGGCGACCGCCATTATATGTATCGTATATTGCGTGCTCACAAAAATCGTTTTGGCTCTACCGACGAACTTGCAATTTACGAAATGCTTGGTTCTGGTCTTAGAGAGGTAACCAACCCGAGCGAGTTGTTGCTGAGTCTTGGTGGACAAGATCTTAGTGGTGTGGCAATAGCATCGATGATAGAGGGAGTACGCCCATTTTTGATAGAGGTACAAGCTTTGGTGAGTACTTCGGCATACGGTATGCCACAGCGGTCGGCTACTGGGTTTGACATTCGTCGTATGAATATGTTGTTGGCTGTATTGGAAAAACGTGCAGGTTTCAAACTGCCACAAAAAGATGTTTTCCTCAATATTGCAGGTGGACTTAGGGTTAACGACCCTGCAATTGACTTGGCGGTAATTGCCTCTGTCCTTTCGAGTAATCTTGATATATGCATTCCAGCCGACATCTGTATGACCGGCGAAGTAGGACTTAGTGGCGAAATACGACCAGTGACACGTATTGAACAACGCATTTCTGAAGCAGAGAAATTAGGCTTTAAGCGAATACTCATTCCTGAGTTCAATCGTCAGCAACTCACCTCCCGTGCACACAATATAAACATTATAGGAGTAACAAAAGTAGAAGAGGCTTTCCGCACTCTTTTTGGATAACCCGAAGGGGCTTGAAAAATAATATTTTCAATCATTACAAGAAACAATATGTCAAGATACGCACGTCAGATAGCACTACCCGAGATTGGAGAGGAGGGACAAGAAAAATTACAAAATGCTCGTGTACTAATAGTAGGTGTAGGTGGTCTTGGATCGCCAATTGCCACTTATCTTGCGGCCGCTGGGGTGGGGACTATTGGACTTTGCGATGCCGATGTAGTGTCGCTTAGCAATCTACAACGACAAGTTTTATATACCGAAGCGGAACTCGGATTACCAAAAACCATTTGTGCAGCTCGCCGACTACATTTAATTAATTCCGATATTGATATAATAGGATATTCCGAACGATTGACTGCCGAAAATGCCGAAGATATAATTGATGCTTACGACTATGTGGTAGATGGGTGCGACAATTTCGCCACCCGCTATATAATAGATGATGTATGCTATAGTCTGAATAAGACATACGTCTATGGCGCAATAACTGACTATTCGGGTCAAGTTGCCGTGTTTGACTACCATAGCAACATTCGCTATTCTACACTCTATCCTGACCGTGAATATTACACCTCATTGCGCCCCACCGCACCAGCACCAGTTATTGGTACAACACCTGCTGTTGTTGGTAGCATTGAGGCTCATCAAGTGCTGATGCTTATATGTGGTTTTGGGCAACCTGCCATTGATACCATTATTTCAATAGATTTAACGACTATGGATGTCGAAAAAATTGTGTTGTAATGAGTAGTAGTTTCAAAATCTAATTATCCCTGAAAAATCAAATGATTATTATCATTACTCGTCCCGAATATTTCGCCAGCGAAGCCACAATTATAAATTGTATGTTGCATCTTGGCATACCTCGCATACATATCCGCAAACCAGATAGCAATGCCAATTCATTCGAGCAGCTAATAAAGCAAATAGAACCACAATATTATAGTCGTTTAGTTTTACACGACCATCACACTTTGGCACAGAAGTATAATTTAGGTGGTATCCATCTTAATAGTCGTAATCCACACCCTCTTTCACATTTTACTGGCACTCTTAGCCGTTCGTGCCATATGATTGATGAACTTTGTCTCTGCTCACTTCATCACAGCTACTGCTCGCTAAGCCCTATATTTGACAGTGTTAGTAAACAAGGTTATAACGCAGCATTTACTGATGAACAGCTTAAGCAAGCACAAACTAATGGCATAATTAATCATCGCACATACGCACTAGGAGGTGTTACACTCAACAATCTCCCCCTCGTAGCCCACTATGGTTTTGGCGGAGCTATGCTCCTTGGCGAACCATGGCAAATGGCAGCCAACCCCCATTTTGAGGACTACATCCAACAACTTGTCCAAGCCGACAGTTTGTTCCTAAAATAATATTGATATTCAAGAAAAATATAGTAAATTTGCACAATGGAATGACACAAATAAAAGTGAATTTTATTGAGTTGAAAAGTCTTAACAATAATATAATCACATAAAATCAACTACTATAAACTATGGCAGAATTTCATTATCAACCAATGTTTCCTCTTGGTGAAGACAAAACCGAGTACTATTTGCTCACTAAAGACCACGTGTCAATGAGCGAATTTGAGGGTCAACCTATATTGAAAATTGCAAAAGAGGGTTTAACAGCTATGGCTCAAGCCGCTTTTCGTGACGTGTCGTTTATGCTCCGTCGTGAACATAATGAGCAGGTAGCTAAAATTCTTGCAGACCCCGAAGCTTCGGATAACGATAAATATGTGGCTCTCACTTTTTTGCGCAATGCTGAGGTGTCGGTAAAATGTCAACTTCCTCTTTGCCAAGATACTGGTACTGCTATTATTCACGGAGAAAAGGGTCAGAACGTATGGACTGGCTACTGCGATGAAGAGGCTCTTTCCGAAGGTGTTTATAATACCTACACTCAGGAAAATCTTCGCTACTCGCAGAATGCACCTCTTAATATGTACGATGAGGTTAACACTAAATGTAACCTCCCTGCTCAAATAGACATTGAAGCTACCGAGGGTGCAGAATATCGCTTTCTCTGCGTAACTAAAGGTGGCGGTTCTGCTAATAAGACTTACCTCTATCAGGAGACCAAGGCTCTTCTTAACCCTGCAACTTTAGTACCTTTCCTCGTTGAGAAAATTAAAACTCTCGGTACTGCTGCTTGTCCTCCTTACCATATAGCCTTCTGTATTGGTGGCACTTCGGCAGAACGTAACCTCTTGACTGTTAAACTCGCATCTACGCACTATTACGATGAACTTCCTACAACTGGTAACGAGTATGGTCGTGCATTCCGTGATGTTGAACTCGAAGCTAAAGTCCTCGAAGAGGCTAATCGTATAGGTCTTGGCGCACAGTTTGGTGGTAAATATTTGGCTCACGATGTACGCATTGTCCGTCTACCCCGTCATGGCGCGTCTTGTCCGGTAGGTATGGGTGTTAGCTGCTCTGCCGACCGTAATATAAAATGTAAAATCAATCGTGATGGTATATGGATTGAGAAACTCGATGACCAACCATCTCGTCTTATTCCTGAAGAACTTCGCAATGCCGGCGAGGGTGATGCAGTACGTATCGATCTTAACCGTCCAATGGCAGAAGTTTTGGCTCAACTTGACAAATATCCAGTATCAACTCGTTTGTCACTCACTGGTACTATCATTGTAGGACGCGATATAGCTCATGCCAAAATTAAAGAGCGTATAGATAGAGGTGAGGACATACCAGAATACCTCAAAAAGCATCCTATCTACTATGCTGGACCAGCTAAAACTCCTGCTGGATTGCCTTGTGGCTCTATGGGGCCAACTACTGCCGGTCGTATGGACTCGTATGTTGACCTATTCCAGTCGAAAGGTGGCTCGTTGATAATGCTTGCCAAAGGCAACCGTTCGCAGCAAGTGACAGATGCATGTAAAAACCACGGAGGTTTTTATCTTGGCTCAATAGGAGGTCCTGCTGCTATACTTGCTCAAAACAACATAAAGAGCATCGAATGTCTCGAATACCCCGAACTCGGTATGGAAGCAATTTGGAAAATTGAAGTTGAAAACTTCCCCGCCTTTATACTTGTAGATAACAAAGGCAACGACTTCTTTAAACAACTCAAACCGCGTTGCTGCGGCTGCAAATAATAGCATCAGCAAATGAGCAAATAATATAAAAACCGCCGTTGAAAATTATATTTTCAGTGGCGGTTTTTCGTAAGTTCCTTATTTCTGCAGGATTTTTAAAGTAATATAAATAGAATGTTCTGACTAACAAAAAGTTACTCAGGACTTTACAAGTCAAAAA
>X285_Short_beaked_Echidna__coassemble_436_pt1 | contig 26681 bp, 17 predicted proteins | sample X285_Short_beaked_Echidna__metabat2_high_PE_005 | metagenome-assembled genome bin X285_Short_beaked_Echidna
TTCCTGATTTGTCCACATAGACAATTTACGCCCATCCGCATATCGGTTGGCTGCTGTGATATGACAATCTTGTCACTTTCATTGATATTGAACATAAACAATAATTTTTAGGGGCAAAGATAAAAAAATATCTCTGCCCCTAAAAGGACGGCTATTTTCGGATGCTTACGCTACTTTCGGATGCTTAAAAAAAGAGAGGTTTATTTTTTCAAATAAATCTCTCTTTTTTGAGGTAATAGTTTGCTGATTATTTGTATTACCCAGTTATATAGTAGTTTAGTTTTTGAATAAACTATACATTACGTTTTGTAAAACTCGTTTTCAGCTTTATTCAACACTTAACTCTTCTTATTTGCGGAATGGAGGACGAACAACTACAGCAGGAATTTCCTTGTTGCGGATTTGTACTGCTATGGTGGTGCCAACTTTTGCAAATTCCGATTTTACATAGCCCATACCGATTCCGATTTTACGGCATGGCGACATTATACCAGAGGTTACACGTCCTATTTCGTTGCCATTACCATCGGTAAGAACATAGTCTTGACGTGGAATGCCACGCTCTTGAAGCTCAAAGCCAATGAGTTTGCGAGTAGTACCCTCGGCACGTTGACGAGTATAAAGCTCACCATCGATAAGGTTTTTACCTTCTGCTGGTTTTGTAATCCAACCCAATCCTGCTTCGATAGGAGAAGTGGTGTCGTTTATTTCGTGACCGTAAAGTACAAAACCCATTTCAAGACGAAGTGAGTCGCGAGAACCAAGTCCGGCTGGTTTAATGCCAAACTCTTTACCAGCCTCGAAGATAGCGTCCCAAATTTGTTTGCCAAATTGTGGGTTGAAGTACACTTCAAAACCTCCTGCACCAGTGTAACCTGTATTGGAAATGATAACGTCTTTTACACCTGCAAAAGTACCTTCTGCAAAGTGATAAAATTTAATATCATCGAGTTTAACATCGGTAAGTTTTTGGAGAGTAGCAGTAGCTTTTGGTCCTTGAACTGCAAGTTGTGCTATGTGATCAGAAGCGTTTTCAAGTTCTACGCCCTCTTCGTTGTTGGCATTTACCCATTCCCAGTCTTTGTCGATATTAGCGGCATTAACAACCATAAGGTATTTCTCATCGTTGTAGTGATAAACGATAAGGTCGTCTACGATACCGCCTTTGCCGTTGGGGTAGCAATTGTATTGAGCTTGACCTTCGATGAGCGATGCTATATTGTTGGAGCATACACGTCCTACAAATTGTTTTGCTTTAGGACCACGAACCCAAAATTCTCCCATGTGAGAAACATCAAATACACCTACACCGTTAACAACGTTCATATGTTCGTCGGTGATACCAGTGGTGTACTCAATAGGCATATTGTAGCCTGCAAATTCGTGCATTTTTGCACCTAAACCGATATGAATATCGGTAAATGGAGTTGTTTTCATTATTAGCTTTTAGATTTATATTTATGTGATTAATGATTTAGTTTTATGATGTTGATAATGGTTTCTACTGCTTTTTGCATCGATTGTATAGAGATAAACTCGTAACGACCATGGAAATTAGCTCCACCTCCAAAGATGTTAGGGCAAGGAAGACCTTTGAATGAGAGTTGAGCACCGTCTGTACCACCGCGAATGGGTTCTACGGCTGGTGTTACTCCTGCCTCTTCCATTGCACGGAATGCAAGGTCAACAATATGTTTTACAGGTTCAACCTTTTCTCGCATGTTGTAATATTGATCTTTAATGTCAATAACAGCAGTGTGTTCGCCATATTTATTGTTGATAGTAGCAACGGCTTCTGTCATTATGCGTTTGCGTTCCTCGAATTTGGCACGATCGTGGTCGCGGATTATATACGAAAGTGTTGCCTCTTCTACAGAGCCATTTATTGCTACCACGTGGTAAAATCCTTCGTAACCTTCGGTGTTTTCTGGTACTTCTATAGGGAGAAGTGAAGCATATTCGTTAGCTACACGGATAGCATTTAACATCTTGCCTTTTGCTGAACCTGGGTGTACATTACAGCCGTGTATTGTTATGTGTGCTCCAGCTGCGTTGAAGTTTTCATATTGTAACTCGCCAATTTCGCCGCCGTCCATAGTATACGCCCATTCACAACCAAATGCAGGTACGTCAAAGTGGTGCGCACCTTGTCCTATCTCTTCGTCAGGATTGAATGCTATGCGTACTTTGCCGTGCTTTATTTCTGGGTGTGCAAGGAGATATTCTACAGCAGTAACTATTTCGGCAATACCTGCTTTGTCGTCAGCCCCAAGAAGTGTGTGTCCATTGGTAACTATGAGGTCTTGTCCTTTGTATTTTTTCAATTCGGGGAATTGATTGGTAGATAGCACTATTCCCTCATTGGCATCGAGAGTAATGTCGTTGCCATCGTAGTTTTCTACTATGCGAGGTTGTACGTGTTTACCGCACATATCGGGGGCAGTATCTACGTGTGCAATAAAGCCTATGGTGGGTATTTGCTCATCGGTGTTGGCTGGTAGGGTAGCCATCACATATCCGTTTTTATCGAGGGTAATTTCCGATAATCCTAATTTTGTAAGCTCTTTGACAAGGTATTTGGCAAATTCCATCTGCCCTGGAGTTGAGGGAGTTAAGCCAGTATTCTCATCAGAAGTAGTGTGATAAGAAACGTATTTTAAGAAACGGTTAATCATTGAATAAAGAGTATATTTGAAAACAATTTAAAATGCTACCTAACGCAATGCAAAGGTAGCATTTTTTTTTATTAATTCAAAGTTAGTGTGGTTCTAAAAATTAGGTTGAGAAGAATTATCCGTTATTTTTATAACCACCCTGTAATTACATATTCATACCACCGCAGCAGTGGATTACTTGACCGCTTACATAGCTCGAAAGGTCAGAGGCTAAGAATGTAGCTACGTTTGCAACGTCTTCAGGGGTACCACCACGACGAAGAGGTATCTGTTTAGCCCATTGTTCTTTTACTTCGTCAGAGAGTGCGCCAGTCATATCGGTGATGATAAATCCTGGAGCTATGCAGTTAGCACGCACACCACGAGAACCAAGTTCTTTAGCGATAGATTTAGCAAGACCAATCATACCAGCCTTTGATGCAGAGTAGTTGCACTGACCGCCATTGCCGCTTACGCCAACAACCGAACTCATATTGATGATTGAACCACCTTTTTGGCGCATCATAATAGGGGAAACAGCATGGATAAAGTTGAACGCCGATTTTAGGTTTACAGTGAGTACTGCGTCCCATTGACCCTCGGTCATACGGAGCATAAGACCGTCTTTGGTGATACCTGCGTTGTTTACAAGGATGTCGATCTTACCAAATTCCTTGTGTATTTCTTCAACCACTTTGTGTGTTTCGTCAAAATTGGCTGCATTCGATGCAAATCCTTTAGCTTTAACACCTAAAGCTGCAATTTCTTCTTGAGTGCGAAGTGCGTTTTCATCGATATTAAGGTCGGTAAAAGCAATGTTACAACCTTCTGATGCGAATTTCAAGGCAATAGCTTTACCAATTCCACGTGCTGCGCCAGTAATAAGGGCGACTTTTCCTTCTAATAATTTCATAATTATCTGTATTTATATTAGTATTGTTTTTATATTTAATCTGTTATTTTAGGTGTTATTGATTGTATTTTGAATGGACTATTTTACACGAAGTTGTGCATCATTCAAAACTCTGTTGAAACGTTACTAAAAACGTCTCAACAGAGTTTTGATATTGCAGGAAGATATTGTGTGGATTTACCATAATGAAAATATATCTGCGGTAAACGTAGTCTGATCTTATTTGTAAATGAGGAAAATAGCAGGGTGTTTGTGAATGTCTGGTGGGGGGGTGGTACGCCATTTGGCGATGGATAGGGTGCGTATATATTGTGTAGGGGCTGTAATGTCTGCTGCTATGCAAAGAAGTGTCTGTGGACGGAGTGTGCGACAGAGTTCTTCGATGAGTTGGAGATTTCGGTAAGGAGTCTCTATGAATATTTGAGTCTGATGCTCGGAGTAAACTCGGTTTTCGAGTGTGTGAAGTCGTTGTGCGCGTTCGGTTTTATCAATGGGGAGATAGCCCTGAAATGCAAACGATTGACCATTAAAGCCACTTGCCATAAGCGACAATAATATGCTTGATGGTCCAACAAGTGGTACTATTTTGTAATTTTTTTGTTGTGCCAATGCTACTACATCGGCTCCCGGATCGGCTATGGCAGGACATCCTGCTTCGCTTATTATGCCCATATCCTCACCAACGGCAAGTGGCTTTAGGTATGAAGCCACTTGCTGAGGATCGGTATGTTGGTTTAGTTCATAAAATGTCAGTGTGTCTATATCGATAGTACTATCTATTTGTTTTAGAAAACGTCGTGCTGTGCGGATATTCTCTACAACGAAATGTCGTAATTGCCGTACAATGTCGTGATTTTCTACTGGAAGTACAGCATTGAGCGATGCTTCTGAAGATAAAACTGTAGGTATAAGATATAGCGTGCCTGTCATAATGTGGTGATTATTTTTTTACGTTAGGCAATTCGAGTCCATAACCTTTGCGGCGGTCTTCAACTTTGAGCCATAGTCCAAACAAAAATGCTATTACACCAAACGATGCAAATATAATCATACAAGAGGTGTAATCGTACATATATGCGCTATCGGTATATAGTGCAGCGCTGTCAAGCATTCCATTACTAATTTGTTCGGCTGCTGCTGAACGTGCTTCAGCTTTACCAGGGTTGGTTGCTGCCAATACGTTGCCTATAATTTTTGGCACAAAGCAAAGTCCTATATTCTGAATCCAGAATATTAGCGAGTATGCGCTACCAAGTATTTTAGCATCGATAACTTTAGGCACACTTGGCCATAATGCAGCTGGTACTAACGAGAACGAAACACCAAGGATAAGAATGAGTATAAGTGCAAATGTTTTGCTTGGGAATACCGGCAAGAGGAATGCAAATGCCAAGTGGCAGAGTGTCATAATTAAAGCTCCATAAAGAAGCATCGATGCGCCTTTACCTTTATAGTCGATAAACGAACCGAGGAATGGGGTAAGCACCATTGCAAGAATTGGGAACCAACGGAATAAGTTAGCAGCATCACCCGATGGAATTTGCAGTGTGCATTCGAGGAAGTTGGTTGCATAGCGTTGGAATGGGAAAATTGAAGAGTAGTAGAGTACGCAGAGAAGTGCTATAATCCAGAACATCTTGCTTTGAAGAATGTATTTGATATCAGATACATGGAATTCGTCCTCCGAAGGACCATCGCTAGCTTCGGCACCCAATTGTTTGTCAAGACGAGTGTCCATTACTGCAAACACAATATAGTTGATAAGACCAATGAGAAGCAATGCTGTGCAGAATGCGATAGGAGTGCTGATAGTACCGCTATTTGCAAGTACAGGTGATATAGAGAGAACTGCAAATACGCCCAAACGAGCTATTGCCATCTCTACACCCATAGCCAATGCCATCTCTTTGCCAGCAAACCATTTAGCAATAGATTTCGATACTGTGATACCAGCCATTTCGCAGCCGCAACCAAATATCATAAAACCTAAAGCTGCCAATTTTGCGCTACCGGGCATATCTACCCACCAAGAGTTTAGCCATTCGCAAAATGCTGTGGCTTGAAACCACTCGGATATACCGACATATTTTACACATGCACCTACTACCATCAATGATGCTGATAGGATACCAGTAAAACGAATACCCATTTTATCAAGAATGATACCTGCTAAAATGAGGAAACCGCATACGTTAAGTAAGTATTCGGAAGCTGCGTATGTACCAAAAGTACTTGGAGTCCAACCGCGGCTTTGCTCGATAAGAGTTTGAAGTGGCGACATTACATCGACAAACATATAGGCAAAGAACATCATCAAAGCAATGAGTATCAGTGCTGCCCAACGAGCTACGAAAGAATCGCGAAGTGTTCGCTGCAATTTTTCTGTCATAGAAATAGTGTGTGTTTTTTATTAATTGAGTTAGATAATTGATTATAATACATTTATTACTAACTTATAGAATCTCCCTTAATGGAATATTCCAAATAATTATCCTATAGTATTAATAATTTGTTCTGCTACCTGAGCTGGAGTGAAACCAAGTTTTTCGTCAAGCACTTTGTAAGGAGCCGAATATCCAAACGAATTTAGACCAAATACAGCACCATTTTCTCCAACCAAACTTTCAAGGTTTACAGGAAGTCCAGCAGTTAAACCAAAACGTTTTACACCAGTAGGAAGCACTTCGTTCTGATACTCTTTTGTTTGATTACGGAACAAGCCCTCAGATGGCACTGACACCAAACGATATCTGATACCTTTTTCGTGAAGTATAACTCCAGCCTCTGCCAAAGTCGACACCTCCGAGCCTGATGCCAAAAGTACTATTTGTGGATCATTGTCAGAAGTTACCACGTAAGCTCCACAACGTGCACCCTCTGCCTCTTTCAAGCGGTCGCCAGGGAGGTCGGTAATGTTTTGACGCGAAAGAATGATAGCCGATGGGGTATTTACATTCTCCATCATCATTTTGTATGCAACAGTAGTTTCATAAACGTCGGCAGGACGAAGAACAAGCATTGAGTTGCGACCATGGTGATTTTTAAGTTTCTCCATTAAGCGAATTTGAGCCTCTTGCTCTACTGGCTCATGGGTAGGTCCGTCCTCACCCACACGGAACGCATCATGACTCCATATAAACTTAACTGGAAGTTCCATCAACGCAGCCATTCTAACTGCTGGTTTCATATAGTCGGAAAATACAAAGAATGTAGCACAAGCTGGAATTATTCCACCATGAAGTGCCATACCCAAGCACAAGCAAGCCATAGTCAATTCCGACACACCAGCTTGCAAAAATGCTCCAGAAAAGTCGCCACGCTCAAGTGCGTGAGTCTGTTTCAAGAAACCATCAGTCTTATCCGAATTAGACAAGTCAGCAGACGATACTATCATATTGCCAACCTGCTTAGCCAATGCGCCAAGACAAGTAGCCGATGCCGAGCGAGTAGCCTGATTTGGTTTCTGCTCTACCATAGACCAGTCAATCTTTGGAGCTTCACCTTTAAACCACTCTGCCAAATTGTTATCCTCTACACATTTCGTATCTACTCCGTTAAACTGTGCTTCGAGTTCTTTTAAACGACGAGCATAGATAGCTTTAGTCTCCTCAAAGAAACAGAATGGATCTTCAGGATTACCACCCAAGTTCTTAATAGTATTGATATATGCATCACCACCAAATGGAGCACCATGAGTGGCACAATTGTTTTCAAAACTTGAGCCATCGGCTTTACGAGAACCACGTCCCATAATGGTTTTACCAATTATAAGTGTAGGACGTTTCGTTTCCTCTTTAGCCTCACGAAGTGCAGCACGAATCTGCTCAGGATCATTACCATTTATCTCGATGACTTTCCAACCCCATGCCTGATATTTCAAAGCCACATTTTCTGTCGAAACCTCCGAGCAAGTGGTAGAAAGTTGAATATCGTTAGAGTCGTAAAACATTATCAGATTATCCAACCCAAGGTGACCTGCTATACGACCTGCACCTTGCGAAATCTCTTCTTGAACACCACCATCTGAAATATAGGCATATATAGTGTGATCCATAACATTGCCACTACGCTGTTTCAGAAATTTAGCAGCGATAGCAGCACCTACTGCAAAGGTATGACCCTGACCAAGAGGACCAGATGTATTTTCAACGCCATGCATTACATCTACCTCGGGGTGGCCTGGAGTAATGCTACCCCACTGACGAAATTGTTTCAAATCATCAAGGGTATATTTTCCACAGCAAGCCAATACAGCATAAAGCATTGGCGACATATGACCTGGGTCTAAAAAGAAACGGTCACGACCCATCCAATTAGGATTTTTTGGATCAAATACTAAGAACTCAGAAAAAAGTACGTTGATAAAATCGGCACCACCCATTGCACCACCGGGGTGACCAGATTTTGCTTTCTCTACCATCGATGCTGCCAAAATACGGATATTGTCGGCTGCACGATTCAATTCATTGATAGTGTTCATATTGGTATATTTGTATATTATTGATATTCAGACACTGTTCATTGTAACTACCACGCATAGCAATCACCTTGCAAAGTTATAAAAAATTACTGAAACTCACTGAGATAAGCAACATCTTTTGAAAATAATCGTCCACTATACAATATTTATAAAAAAGACTCGTTAATGTTTGGCAATGTCGAAAAATTTATCTAACTTTGCAACTTAAATTGTTATTATAGTAATGAGACAGCTAAAAATCACCAAATCTATCACCAATCGAGAGAGTGCATCGCTCGATAAGTACTTACAAGAAATTGGTCGTGAGGACCTTATTTCAGTAGACGAAGAGGTCAAGTTGGCTCAACGCATCCGTAAAGGCGACCGCGCAGCATTAGAAAAACTAACTCGTGCCAATCTGCGTTTCGTAGTTTCAGTAGCAAAACAGTACCAAAATCAAGGTCTTTCACTTCCCGACCTGATTAACGAAGGTAATCTTGGCTTGATTAAAGCAGCTGAAAAATTCGACGAGACTCGTGGCTTTAAGTTTATCTCTTACGCAGTATGGTGGATTAGACAATCTATACTTCAAGCCCTTGCCGAGCAGTCGCGAATTGTACGACTTCCACTAAACCAAGTGGGTTCGCTCAACAAAATCAACAAAGCATTTTCTCGTTTTGAACAAGAAAACGAAAGACGTCCTTCGGCAGAAGAACTTGCAGAGGAGCTCGAACTTCCTATCGACAAAATCTCTGACACTATCAAAATTTCTGGCCGACACATTTCTGTTGACGCTCCTTTCGTTGAAGGCGAAGACAATTCGCTTCTTGATGTGCTTGTCAATGACGACTCCCCTATTGCTGACTCAACTCTAATCAACGAGTCGCTTAGCAAGGAGATTGACCGCACACTTAACTTATTGCAAGAGCGTGAACGCGAAATTGTGAAAATGTTTTTCGGTATAGGATGCCAAGAGATGACACTCGAAGAGATTGGAGACCAATTTGGATTAACTCGCGAACGTGTACGCCAAATCAAAGAAAAAGCTATACGTCGTTTGCGTACCAACTCAAAAAACAAATTACTGAAAGTTTATTTAGGCTAATACGTTACGCTTAACCTAACGTAAACTATAAATACTGAAAGAGCATACATCAATGCTCTTTCTTTATTTTATACTTATTATTACTCAATACTCTATGTCATTCGATTTAGGTACTACATCTATACGCAAACTGCTTTGGTACTACTCGCTACCAACGCTTATTGGCACATTGGCTACTGCATTATATAATGTAGTAGACCGCATATATATAGGTCAAGGGGTAGGCGCAATGGCCATTTCTGGTATGGCTCTCACTTTTCCACTAATGAATATACTTGGTGCTTTCGGTATGCTCGTAGGACAAGGAGCTGCCGCTCGTGTATCGCTCTATTTGGGTAATAACAACATACGTGGAGCTAACGTTGTTATGAGTAATGCCGTCATACTCACCATAATAATCTACATCATAGTCAGCTCGCTATGTCTTGCCTTTCTCGACCCTATATTAGTGGCATTTGGTGGTAGCGAATTTACAATACCATACGCACGAGAATATATGCAAATAATCATACCGGGACATATATTCACTTCACTCGGCTATGCACTTACCAATATTATGCGAGCATCGGGTCACCCACGCTTTGCAATGTACACTCTCCTCGTTGGAGCAGTCCTAAATATCATTATCGACCCCATATTTATTTTTGGACTTAATTTAGGCATTAAGGGTGCAGCATACGCTACAGTAATATCTATGTTTGTATCAATGATGTGGGTACTACGTTTCTATTTTCGCAAAGACCAAACCCTGCATTTCTCCAAAGACACATTCCATATTAATGGTCACGCTATAGGTGCTATATTATCTATCGGCTTATCACCATTTCTTCTAAATGTCAGCACATCGCTTGTAAATTTGTTAATGAACCACACTCTACTTCAATATGGTGGCGACTTAGCCATAGGTGCTTTCGGCATAATAACCTCGTTTACAACTATCGTTGTTATGTCAATTATCGGACTTAGCCAAGGTATGCAACCAATTATCGGATACAACTATGGTGCAGAACTATACGACCGTGTACGTGATACGCTAAAAAAATGTATTATCGTAGCAACTATCATCACCGCCGCAGGATGGCTAACAGGACTTATTGCCCCTACATATATAGCACGTGCATTCACATCAAATACACACCTTATTGACATCACTTCGCACGGACTACGCATATATATATGCACATTCTTCGTTGTAGGTTTTCACATTGTAACTACAAACTACTTCCAAAGCATTGGTAAAGCATGGATTTCCATTATCCTCTCTCTCTCTCGCCAAATTCTTCTACTTATACCATTCATCTTACTATTTCCTCCATTTTTCGGGCTACAAGGTGCATGGATGGCTCAGCCCACTTCCAACATTATTTCGGCAGTAATTGCAGCAATAATTCTTTCGGTACATCTAAAGCAGTTACAAAAAAACTCATAACCACAATAGGTTATGAGTTTTTTTTGTAACTGCTTTACTTCTTTCGTCGGGTGCGTTCGAAGTATTTCTTTCGTTCGGCTTCGTAGGAATGTGGTTGACGTTTCTCTCGAATGTCGGTGATTGAACCAGTTCGACTAAAGAGGGCATCAATAAGATCGGGACGATGACATCGTTGCAAGGTTTGCTTAATGGCACTACGTTCCTCGGGTTTGTACCAAAAGAAGAAACTGCGCTGTGCCGATTTATCATTAGGGGTACGAGCCACAAATACAGGTTTCATTGTATATGGGTCAAGACCTGAATGATACATCTCGGTGGCGAGAGTCATAGGTGTGGGGGTAAAATCCTGCACTTGTTCGAGTTGAAAATTAAGTTGCTTGGTTTCTACCGCAAGTTCTGCCATATCGACAGGTTCGCACCCTGGGTGGCTCGATATGAAATAGGGGATAATTTGCTGATTCAGTCCCTCACGGCGGTTAACATCATCGAAAATGCGTTTGAACTTATGAAAGAGTGCAAATGGTGGTTTTCGCATAAGCGATAACACATAGTCGGATGTATGCTCGGGTGCAACTTTAAGGCGTCCGCTCACGTGATGAACTATCAATTCCTCTGAATAACCACTCTCCATATCAGCCATTGCCACATCGTAGCGCACACCACTGCCTATGAAACTTTTTTTTATGCTTGGCAAGCTATCCACAGAGCGATAGACATCAAGTAGTGGGCGATGGTCCACATTCATATTCTTACATATAATAGGGAAAGCACACGAGGGGCGACGGCACTTGGCACACATCGCCTCGTCACACCCACGCATCATATACATATTGGCACTTGGACCACCGAGGTCGGAAAGATAGCCTTTGAAATCGGGATCGAGAGATAGGGTTTTCACCTCTCGGAGTATTGACTCTTTAGAACGAGAAACTACAAATTTACCTTGATGCATAGATATAGTGCAGAAAGCACAACCACCCCAACATCCACGATGTGTATTTACCGACCATCGTATCATATCGAAAGCGGGGATAGTTTTACCACGGTATTTAGGGTGAGGCAGACGAGTAAATGGCAAGTCATACACTGCATCCAACTCCTCGGTAGTCATAGGTGAAAATGGTGGATTAACCACGGCATAGCTATCTTCAACTGGCTGACAGAGAATAGTTTGGTTTAGTTTGTTACTCTCTAACTCTATGGTTTTAAACGTAGCGGCAGAAACACGGCGATTGGCAGCACACTCAGCGTGTGATGGTAGAAAAACAACGTGATCGTCAGTAGGACGAGTTTTTGAAAGGTACGCCACCTGTGGCATATCGCAACATTCTGCTATTGTATGTCCATTTTTCAACTGATAAATGAGCTGACGAAGAGGTTTTTCGCCCATACCATATATAAGCAAGTCGGCTCCAGTGTCGGCAAGAATGGAGCGGTGGTATGTGTCGTCCCAATAATCGTAATGCGACAAGCGACGGAGCGAAGCCTCAATGCCACCTATCACAATAGGCACATCGGGATAAAGGGTTCGCAATATACGGCTATATACAATCGTGGTTCTGTCGGGGCGAGCACCATGACGCCCATCGGGAGTATAAGCATCGTTTGAACGGAGGCGGCGACCAGCAGTATAGTGGTTTACCATAGAATCCATACAGCCAGCCGATATGGCAAAGAACTGTCGGGGGCGACCCATTTTAGTAAAGTCGCGATGATCGCCACGCCAATCGGGTTGTGGAACAATGGCAACTCTCCACCCCTCAGCCTCAATAACACGTCCTATAACGGCAGCACCAAATGATGGGTGATCGACGTATGCATCGCCAGTAAATAGAACGACATCTACCTCGTCCCAGCCACGTATTTCTAACTCTTTTTTACTTGTTGGCAACCAACGTTTTAAGTCCATAAATAATTATATTGTTATATTCTATTATAGAGAAAAACTCTATTATTTTGTTTCTCTCGTTATCGAAATATTTTTCACCTTGTTGTTAGCATGAAAAGCAGGCACATACATCATATACACCTGTGCAGGATTTAGGGTATAATACCCCGAAAAGCGAGGAATTAATCGCACCCGGAATGTGTGTGTACCTGCCGTAATATTCTGACAATAGATGTTCACACAATGACGCAATTGCTCACGATGCGTTTCACCATATATATATGGTTGATATTCGGCATACGAACAACCAGCAGGTATAGGTACTTCTATGACAGAATACTCGGCATCAGCCGATGCAGTAACTGTTACCACAAGGTCGGTCTCCACTCCAGCAATTAACATGCTATCAAGATAAGTATCCACCACAAATTCTGCTGCATATTTTTCTGGCTCTGTTACAATCCATCGTTGTGCCGATGCTACATATAGTGGACCGCCGCCATGTTTTTCTATATTCACCTCCTCACGTAAATTGTCTATCACACATGGGAATGCGGTATAGGTAGTAGCGCCTGATGAAGTAGTAACAATGGCAGACAAATCGCCTTCTGTAATAGTAGTAAGTACGTAAGGAAGAATAGCATCAATAATTCGGGTACTGACATAGGGGTTTGGCCAATAACCGCCACAACGTTGACGCAAAAGCCACTGTTCTACAGAACGCATACGAGCATTTATCTCATCGGTCTCTGGTTGCAACTGCATTAAGCGGTAAACAAGCAGAGTAGTTTCGATACATCGGTAGTCGTATGGGATAGCAATTTTGGCATAAAGGGGAACAGCCACATTTGGAAAACCATAGTATTCACCTCCAAGCATATCGGTATGACGAATAGAGTCGACCAATGAAAGTGGACGTTTCCCCCCAGCCATAACTGAGAGTATGTGATGAGTTATACGTTCGTTATAATACAGACTATCTATAGGCAAACCATAAATTACATTACGGATATCAGCATCATTGCCCAATAAGCCGATGGTTTCGAGAGTCGAAAGCGCAGCACTAAACTGGTGGTTATGAACATACCGTTGTGTTTGTTGAATAAAATTCATCACAATCATACGTTCATCGTCAAGCACTTTTACCTTATACCCATTGGTTTTTGCTCTACGCAAAGCGGTATAAACGTGGTTAGTAATCCATGACGAGGGGTAGCTACTATGGCCGCACCACGACCACTGATATGTTGACTTATCATAACTACGTTCGAGTTGTTCAATAAGTTTATTAATGGAAGATGATTCCTTAAAACGTTCGCCTCGTGAATTGGCAATCTCTTGACGAACAAGGAGTGCAATAAGCTGCGATGCCAACATATCGTTTGTTGAGTATTTGGTAGTTTTCATCTCTTCGATTTCATCTATAAGTACCGACATCATATCGCCCATTAGGCAAATTTGTGTGCTGCCGTGAACAGTGTCGGTAGTAACAACGATAGAAGTATCTGGCGAAGTGAGCAGATGAAACTGTCCGCCAACCATATTCAATCCTCGGTGGTAGATAGGTATAGCACGTTGTTCACCATCGGCAAGGCTCTCACCTCGTAACTGATATACTACTGATACAGAGTCGGCAGTAGTGGAAATTGGAAATTGGAAAACATCGGTAGCGGAATAACGAATATCTTGCTTGTCGAAATGTACCACATGCTCTCCATCGACAAAGCCATCTCTCGAAAGCGACAACACGCTATCGGTATAGTTAACACATTGACCTATAACACCCATAGTATCACCCTCAATTGCAAAACGAGGGGCAGTAAGGGTGGCAACCACATCCATACGAGTAACCACTTGCGTTTGACAAGAACCACGACTACGCCCCTTCATAGCAATGAAATACTCATTCCATTGGGTTAGATCATCGGGGTAGCGTACTGTGAAAGTAACCTGCCCTTGCTCATCGGTACGTAAATCGGGTCGCCAATAGGCAGCATCGCTAAAGTCGGCACGAATATTGTTAACAATTATTGCGCCCTCATCAGCAAACATTTCTAAAGTAGCTTCCTCTTCAAACATACTAGTAGACTTCAGATCTTCTACAATGGCATTTTCATAAAGTACAGCATCTTGTGCAGACGTAGCAACCGCGAAAGAGCGTTTCATAGAACGAGTACCAGCCGCTGCTCCATAATGTATAGCATTAGCTTCATCAGGAAAATCGAAAAACTTATTAAAATCATCGTCTCTTGTCCTCGTCATTTTTCTCTCTACAAACCGACGAATAGAATCGGTCAACTCAATAGAGAGAGGGGTAATCTCACCACGTATTTTAGGAAGAGTAATATAATTTATTCCATTAGGATATGGGTGAAATTTAGTAACCACCATACTTGAATCACTATATAAGAACATCAGTTTATAATCCTTTGGTTCAAGGTCAAAAAAGCCACTAACATTACCACCATAAAACAAACGTACCGAATCGTCCTCAATTATAAAATTAATAGGACGACAATCATCTAATCGTGGCATTATAAAACAATTTGTCTCTATTTGCCTATTTCTACGATAAGTATAAAATGAAAAATTTGCACGAGATTTATCTATGCGTTCTAACCATTGCGTAGAAAGCCAATCATAGGTCATCGGACAATCGTCAGTAGATGGAACATAAGTAGACGACAAAGTTCTGCCTTTTTTATCGTTTTTCTTCTTGTTAACTGTAGAGTGTCGTTCGGCTACAATAAGTTGCGAATTAGGAAATATATGCTCGGTACTTTGGGGTATGAAACTCCACTTCATAATAGTATCGGATGTGTCGAGAGTTGTTTCCGAATAATGACCATATAAAGCCGGCATTAATGCTACCCCAGACGAATTTCGCATTGTAGCGTAGTTAAATACTCTATTTTCAAGGCATACTATGCCGTTATCCGTAGTTATATAAGGAATGCCTCTTCTTGAATCTACACTATAGGCCATCTCAACCCACTGAGCAAAATAGCGTGTTTCTGAGGGGGTAAGGAATGGTGGCATTGGTGAAACTTGATACGAAAAACCCGACTTATTAGTATACGATATACCTTTACTATCTGAATCAATAGCAGCAACACTAATCCAAAATTTAGAATTTGCTGGTACTGACACATTATTCATTGTATATTGTGCATCGGCTGTACGAATAGTAATGTTGTGTTTCCCTTTTTCAACCTCAAACGAATAGGACAAAAGATTAGTCGACCATCCAATATATACAGGTTTACTATCGATATACAATACTTCAATAGGAATCAATTCGCCATCCTTTACCACAAATGGAGCTATCTGCGATGGCATATTTTTCTCTAATTTTTGATAATAAACATACGGACTATTAGTATTGGGCAACATCAAGAGGGCATAATATGCCGACATATTGGTTTTATAGAGCGACTTCAAAGCCTCTTCTTTTATTAGATGGCTTTTCAGTTGCAATTTATAATTCGAAAAATAAAGCCAATTAAGCGATTCTATTTTCTTGCCAGTATAAGCCCAATGGGATGGAAGTGGAACTACGTTTCCAAATTTAGATGTGTGAGAAAAGGCTGTAACATCTGCATTAGGTACAGGGCGACCATAGTTATCGGTTACTCGTAAACGAATAGTTGACTCTGCTCCAGGAAGTAATGCGTTAGTCTGCTCTACATCTATGCGCAAATCGGTATTGTGGTGAACTATTTCACGAGAATCAATATACTCATTATTTGCTATACGAAGTGTGTAAATTTGCGATTTATGAGAAGGAATGCGCCACGTCATCTGTTTATTGGTTACATCTAATGTATTATCCACATAATGATAGGTACTATCTTGACAATCCAAATAGTCTGAAACAATAATTTTATTACCCTCATATATAGCATAATAATATGGTTTAGAATGTTTATTTACAACGCTAAAACCTACTGAATCTGGCGTTTCATACGTTTGTATTTCCAAAGGCTGAAATCCTTTAGACTCATTATTAGCATTTAATAAATCCTGCGTACACATTCTAAAATTTCCATAATCTGATACTCTATCATATATGGCACTACATACCTCTATTTGATACGAAATATTTATATCATCTACAGTAGGAAATAGCGAAGTAGGTATTTTAATAACTGTCGTCCCTGTTAAGGAGAGAGGTGAAACCGAGTGATACATCGTGTCGGGTATAAACAACGATGGAAATGAAAATTTATTAACATTTGCCAAACGTAAAGTAATTGATAGTTGACCGTCAGACACATTGTCCCCTTTTTCGTCTTTTACAGAAACCGATATAGCGCAAGTGTCACCAATAACAACAACTTCGGGCGATGTTGCTTTAACTTTTAATCCTTTAAGTTCGTAATCATCGGAAGTGAAAGCACCCACTACCCTACCCTTTTTATTAGAAAGTATTAATCGGTATGACTCTGACGCACGAAGTTGCAATGAGTCGTCTAAACAAATTGAACCATAATATACTCCTTTTGATACTGGTAAAACAGATGTTATTTCTTTACGATAAGACAAATGAGAATTTTCGATAAAGAGTTTATACTCGTCATCTGACCAACGACCTTTATCATTAATAATTACGGCTTTCCAATGAATAGTATCGTGGGGGCGATATTTGGGCTTATCAGTAATCAAATAGCTAAAACGATATATATCCTTTTTACGAATATCACGTTCTAACAATGGTATCGGATAGTGTTTCTGATTTGTATAATCGTAATAATAAGATATCGGAGATGATACCCCATCGCATATAAGCACACTCACCCAATCTTTGTATTGTATTACTACTCTTTTATTAGTTGGTTTCTTTAAAGTACGACATTCATACATATAATTTAAAGAATTGAATGTCATACGGTGTCCATCCATACGAACATCAGCATCTGAGAGGGCAAAGCCAAGAGAATCTATCAATTTAATTTGCGATAAGCCATTGGTCATACCTACAGAAACTACTTTGTATGGGGGGACATTTTTCAAACTAAAATGGAGTTTTGCACCCTCACGCCAAGCCCATACCCAACGACCAATACCACACTCAGTAGAATCAATTTTCGAGACTAAGCAACTATCAACAGGCTTAGCCAATAACACCGAGTAGGATATAGTATCTACTTTATCAAGCAACAGCGAACGCATCTCATCGGCTGAAACTTCAAAACGATAAGCATATTTACTCGATTTACCATCAAGTGCATATGGCGAAGCCGAAAGTAGTAACGAATTGACTAATAGTACAACAAATAGAAGTGTACATTGATAATACTTTATCATACGTAAAGTGCTTTATAATAGTAGAGACGTAGCGGCGGGCTACGTCTCTACTGGTGAGTTGTCAATAATAAAAAATAAAAATATCAGATAATGATGTTTATCTTTACTACGATTAGAATTTATAAAGGAGTGTCAACACCACATTGTGACGATTAGTATGAATGTCAGCTAAATATGGAGTTGAGCCATTAGCTGTAGGACCAAAATAGCCATTGTCAACTACTGCATTTTGTTGGAAAGGAGCAAATACTTGATTATGACGATTATATGCATAGGTAATATCTATACCAAAACCATTATAACGATAACCAAAACCACCAGCAGCATAAATAGTTCCACGGTCAGCAAACATCTCCATATCGGTACGAGTAGTATTGTCCATAAGGTAACGAGCTGCACCTGTTACAATATTTTGAGTTTCGTATGCTGCACCAGCACGGATAGAGAAACGCTGTGCTATACGAAATTCCGCTCCTACTTTTACAAGGTGCGAATTAAGTGCATTCTGACGTATATCGTTATTCTCGAAATCAAACATAGGGGTAGAGAAAATTCCCGAATTTGCCGATTTATCTATTAAGCGCATTCCCTTATTATGAGAGTATTGATAATCGACATTAATTAGTGCAGTCTTGCCTATAACAAAACCCAAAGAAGCTTGCACTTTTAGTGGAGAATTAAAGTCGTAATCGCTTCCTGCACGAGGGGTTGAATAGTCAACATTAGAATGGTCATCGAGTATGCCTTGTGATGTAGCTGAACCCTTATACGAGTCAGTCATCGAATACCATACTGGCGACTGAAACGACAGTCCCAATCTGAGGAATGAAACTGGACGAGCTATAAGTCCTACTCGAACCACTGCACCTACACCCGATGCAACGAACCTATTTTCTAAAGCATACAGACCAACATCGTAACTCTCGGCATTAGTCGAGGTGAAACTATAATGCAAAGTCTGTACTCCTAAGCCTACACCAAAATAGAGATAATGACCTATATTTGCAGCGTATGTAAGATTGTATTCGTCTATGCGACCATTTTCTATACCACGATAACCCATCTGTTTAGTCTTGTTAGAATATGGCGAATATGAAAAAGAGTCAGTCTCCAAAGTATTTATAGCATAGCCCTGATAGCCCAAAATTGGAAGGTATGGAGCGAATGCATTTTCTTCAACAAGATTGGATGGGGCAAAACCATCTGCCAAAGTGGCGAGTGCATTACCCATAGACGAAGTATTGTTGTCGAGAACAGAGACTGTGCGATTAAAATCTTTCAGACGATTGTATGAGAATGAAAAATTTGTGGATACATAACCCTCGTCCTTTCCCGAGGGGATAGCAAGAACGAAAGTCAACTGATTGAAGTTGAAAAAGAAATCTCGCTCACGATTGTAGAAATTGGCAGATTTAGCAAAAGTAACCGAGGGCGTTGCATTAAGAGTAAAACTCACCTCCGAACTGCGATAGATGCCCAATGCTCCTGGATTGTCGAATATTGCCGATGGGTCGCCACCTATGGCTCCCATACTACCAGCGAGCGACATATAGCGTGCAGTACCCATTATGTCGGTGTTGGCATAGCGCGATACATCGTAAAGTCCTTGAGCAGACACAGAAAACGTTACCACTACTAATAATGCCGATATAATAATATGTTTTGTCATAAAACCGAAATTTTATTATCAAGTTAAAGTTAGGTCAATTCCAAACAAATGAAATTTTCACAAAGCTACCATTTATAATTATCTACGACGAGTATTGGTGCTTGAACTACTGCCACGAGAAGACGACGAACCACTCGAACGAGGAGTATACGAGCCACTCGTTGATGAGCCAGAGCGTGGGGTGTATGTTGACGAACTACGTGAGGTAGACGATGATGTGCGGTTAGTGCTTGACGATGATGAGCGGGTTGTAGACGAACTACGTGATGTTGATGTATTGGTGCGTGTTGGCGATGTAGATGTATCACGTGATGGACGAGCAGGAAGTGTAGAGGTTTTACTTGGTTGGCGTGAAGTAGATGTGTTGACATCGCGAGTAGTATTAGTACGATCACTATTTGAGGTGGTAGGACGAGCGGTTGTAGTTCCAGATGAAGTTGGACGATTGTTGGTTATGCGGTCGTCTCTATTAATTTGAGGCTGCGAAGTAGTGGTTTCACGCTGTCTTCTACCGCTATTTATAGGACGAGCAGGGAGTGTTTCTCCTCTTCTTACCGAATTATTATTATTGGTAGTAGCATTAACTGGTTTATTGTTTCTGTTATCAGTATTAACAGCTGCATTAGTTACCTCTCTATCTGTATTTACAACAACTTTTCCTGCTGTAATAGGTTGACGCTGCGTATTGGCATTGGCATTGCCATTAGTACTACCAGCTACTACGGCTTCACGGCGAGGCACATTAGGATTGCGAGAAACAGAAGTCGAAGAGCTATTAGATGCTACATTTGCATTATTTTCACGACGAGGTGCGTTAATTGCTCCACCCGATGATGCTGTAGCTCGATTTGATGCTATATTACCTGCCGAGTTATAACGTCCTTGTCCATTTAGTGCACGACGGTCATTTTCTGATACACGACGTACATACTTATCGTTCCAATAGTTATTGTCGTGATAATTATGTCCATAATTATGGTTATGATGGTTGTAATGGCTATACCAACAATCGTAATGATGATGGTGATGATAATACCCACCATACCAAGGGTTATAATAGAAAGAGTTGTGATATCCATAATATGGATAGTAGTATGGCGACCATGGATCGTACCAGCCCCACGAAACACGCCACGACCAATCCCAATAATTATAGTAGTTCATACCATAATAGCTGGGACCGTAATAGCGTGGATTGTTCCAATAAATACCCGACCAATCTACCGAAGGGTAATTATAGTTTTGAATAATGTTAATTTCTGAGCCATCTTTGTCTATCAGATATTGACCATCGGAGAGGACAAAAATATTTGTAGTATAGTTAGGATCAGAAAGGCGGCGTTCAAGGTCACTCTTGTTGTCATCTGATTGGGGTTGATGAAAAGCTTTTATGCGGTCGGTATAACTCATAGTAGACACTGACGAGGCTACCTCCTCATCGGTAATGATCTCCACTGTAGTTTCGCCCTCTTCGGTAGGATACGACACCTCCACCTTATCGCCCGACACTACAATTTTTGTCTGCTTACGAATATCTTTTTTAGGATTAAAATATATATCATCGTAATCATATGTTTGGGCAAAAGTAGATGCCACTACAAACAACGACAACAACGAGAAAATAAAATAGCGCTTCATAATATATCCTCCTCAATTTACGATAGGCGCCACTCTTGTAAAAGTATAACCTATCAAGATTAATTTCTTATTAGTTAGACATCGGAAGCAAATGAAAGTTTAACACTTGTCTCCAACGAAATATTTACAAATCATTATAGGGATATTCTATAGAGAGAACTATCCCAAATTTAAATAAAATTCATCAACACTTAGAATAATGCCACTATAAAATATATCAAAAAACTTATTGCCACTATAAGTTTAATACCAGTGCCAAGCATTGTGCCGACAAAAGCTCCAAGCCCACTTTTTAGTGCTGCGCCAAACTGTGCGCCACCTAACAACTCACCCACTATTGCCCCCAACAGAGTGCCAAGCACTACACCAATAGGAGTAAAAATAGCACCAACTAACATACCAACCACACTACCTCTAACGCCATACTTCGAACCACCCGAATGTTTTGTAGTTAGCATAGGCACATAGTAATCCAACACCGACACCGCTATAACAACCACTGTCCAAACAACAAGGGTAGCAACAGAATACTGAATTTTGTCGGTAGCGTGTAGTATCAACAATCCCACATAGCCCAATGGAGGACCAGGCAACCCTGGCACAACCGACCCCACAATACCTATCACTATCAATATAGCAGCAATTATAAATAATCCTATGTCCATAAATAAAGCTTTAGTCTATTAGTTATATAATAAAGTAGTATTCAATAAATTAAAACTTGATTATGTATAATCAAAGCAATTATTGTTTTACCCATTTGTAGCCCATACGATAGAGTTGGCACGATGCACCTACTCGGAATATGCTACGTACTGCACGTGCAAAGACATGGAATGCGAGTTCGCTCTGCGGCTCTACTTGTTCGTAACGTATGGCATCGACAGCAGCTTGCGACATAGAGCGCATAAGGTCTTCGATACTTTGTGCAGTATCAGTATCGAGACGATAACCAAGTACTTGTTCAACTATATATTCGTCCATTTCGTCAAAACCACGAGGCGATGCAAGCTTAGCATACACATCGTTCGACGAAGTAACCATAGTCCAATCCTTATCCCACCAACGAGCCAGTGCCATACCTATATATCCTGCCCAAGCTACTGCCACTGTAGGGTATTGAGCCACATTAGGTACAGCATCTGACATATATGCAGGTGTTATCTGTTCCCACACCGCTTCGATGTCTTCGCTCTGATAAAGATGTTCGCTACCAAACCGTTTATCGTGGGCTATTGCGACTAAGCGGTCGGTTAGTTTCAATTCAAAACTATGCAGATAATCTTTAGTTTCTTTCTCCATAATATTATGCCTCGGGGAACATACGTGCAATATATTTGCCTATAATGTCAAATTCGAGATTGATAACAGAGCCAACTTTAATTTGACAGAAATTAGTATGCGAGAATGTATATGGTATTATAGCCACTTCGAACGAATTGTCGGTAGGGGTACACACTGTGAGCGACACGCCATTAACAGTAACAGAACCCTTATCTACAGTGATATAGCCACGGCGACGCATCTCATCGGTAGTTTCATACTCAAAGTGGAAATAGTAGCTACCATCAGCTTCACGAATTTCGGTACAACAAGCTGTTTGGTCGACATGACCTTGAACTATATGACCATCGAGACGTCCGTTCATCATCATTGAGCGTTCCACATTGACCATTGAGCCGACCACTAATGCGCCAAGATTAGAGCGGTCGAGAGTTTCACGTATGGCAGTAACTGTGTAACAGCCATCTTTTATGTCAACCACAGTAAGGCACACACCATTGTGCGACACCGACTGGTCTATTTTCAATTCATCAACAAACGAACAACGAAGGGTGATATGAAGATTATCTCCCTCGTGGCACAAAGCCGTTACTACGGCAGCCTCTTCTACAATACCTGAAAACATATATTTTCCAAATTTTTAGTTACAACAAAACTATTTATATTTTATGCTAATAAACAAGGTGGAACATCATCATATAGACTTACGTGTCCAACGATGAAATGCTCCACCTCCATTAAATGATTGTTTTTTGAAATATCAGATTAAATTTCTTCTACACCATCCAACGACGAATCACGATATTCTGTTTTTTCACCTCTTGGAGCATAATCATCACGTACACCGCTATAGCTGTCACCTTTAAGTTTACGTTTCAAGCCGAGTACTACTTTGCTTATTTCGAGCAGTTCTTCGGAGATAGCATCAAGATCGGCAATGGCAACATAGCCCAATTCCACTGCCAATTGCAACAAAGTATATACACGAGCTATACTGCAATAAGCCTTGTCAAGATGAGCTATCTTTTCACTTGTAGTGGCTAAGCTCATACCCTCTGCTATAGAGCAAGGCACTTCAACAGCAGCCTTTTTTATTTGTTTTTTTATCACCTCGCCTTCAGCATTGCTGATTTTTTCGGCAAGGGTATAAACGTGGGAAACCAATTTTTTGGTTTCCTGATAAGCTATGAGCTTTTCAAAATTGAACATAGTGGATATTTTTAGATATTAGATGATGCATTAAGAGTTCCTATTTTTCTTTCTACAGAAACATGCCTTATTTCAAAAAAGAGTAGTCGCGTGAGTAGCGCAAGTGCTGTGCTGCGTAATCCTCAGTATAGTCGATAGCCAAACCAGTGAATTCTCCATTGTCATCGAACGATGCTGTGTAAACCGGGTTAACAAATCCTTTGTACGGATACATATTAAGACGTGCATAACGCTCCAATACTTGTGCGTGCATATCACGGTCGATAGTGATAGCATAGTTTTCTACCAATGCTTTTGCTGCCTCGTAGTCGCCAGTAGACTTAATGCGTTGAATTTCGTGAAGGAGTTCACCGAAATAGGTACGCAATTGAGCATAATCGTTAACTACCACATAATATTTGCCATCACGTTGAACGAGTTCTACTGTTTTGTCCTCAGCCGAACGCTCAAGTACCCATTTCGAGATAAGTTGGCGGTTGCGCATATGAGTCTGTTCTATGTTTTTGCCAAGTTCTATACGAGTTGTTTGAGTCATCAATCCGTTTTGGATATAAGAGTAGTACTGAGCTTTGTAAGCCTCGCCATCGGGAAGAAGACCAAGTTCAACCATCTTGTCATCGGCTACATAGTACAAACCAAATAGGTCGGCACGAGCCTCTTCTACAACAGCACCATACGCCAAAAGGGCATCGGGGTCAACGCCAGGAGCCAATTTACCCGAGCCGTGTCCAAGACATTCGTGGAGGTCGGTATGCAAGTTGTCGGTAATATATTTATATTTGTTTAGCAATTCTATTTCTGCATCACTCCAAGCAAACTCCTCGGTAAAGCCAGTACCCTGAACAGAAGCAGCGTAAGCTTCGCTCACATTTTCTATAGTCACCGATTTTGAGCCGTGGGCAGCACGTATCCAGTTAGCATTTGGCAAATTAATACCAAGAGGAGTTGTTGGATAGCAGTCGCCACCCATCATAGCGGCATTGATAACCTTAGCGGTTACACCCTTACATTCAGCTTTTTTATATTCTGGAGCGATAGGCGAATTATCCTCAAACCATTGAGCATTGGTTGCTATTTTCACGGTACGCTCGGTAGCTTTCAAGTCTTTGAAGTTGATTAGAGCCTCCCAACTGGCTTTGAAGCCAAGAGGATCGCCATACGTTTCGGTATATCCACAGACATAATCTATAAGACTTTCAGTGTCAGCAACCCAAAGAATAGCATATTGGTCAAACTCTTTGAGGCAACCAGTACGATAGAACGAGATGAGTTTTTCGAGAGCCACGCGCTGAGGTTCAGTTTCTGCTACAGCAAGTGCTTTTTCAAGCCAACCTACAATAGCACCCATAGCCTCTGAATAGAGACCGCCAACTTTATACACATCTTCTACTATTACGCCATCACGTTTTACAAGGCGAGAATTTAAGCCGTATGAAATAGGTTCTGCATCGTTAGGGTCTTTCTTAGCATTGTAAAAAGCCTCGGCTTCGGCTTGAGTTACACCTTCGTAATAGTTGCTTGCCGAAGTTTCAATAAGGTCAACTCCAGCAGCCTGATTTTTATGAATAGCCATAACTGATGGATCGAAAATAACGGGCATTATCTCTGCCATCATATCGCTCACCTCTTGACCATCACGAAGAGGAAGGCGTTCAGCGGGTATTTGCATCAAAGCCTCTTCAAACCAAGGTTCACTAAATCCAGGTACAAATTTGTCGCCAGAATAGTGATGATGAATACCATTCGACACCCACACACGCTTTAAATAAGTTTCCATAGCCTTAAAGTCGGCTGAATTATGATCTACATTCTCATCGGTATAAACAGCCTCTAATAGACAACGTACCTGAAGATTGTATTTACCATTCTGATCGTATAGTATATCACGACCACAAAGAGCAGCCTCAGAGAGATAGTACAGCATCTCTTGTTGACGCAGGGTAAGAGTTTCCAACCCATTTACACGGTAGCGAAGCACTTGCATATCGGCAAATTGATCAACTACATACTCAAAGTTTTCTGGTGCAGGAGCAGCCAAATCAGAGACTACTTGCTTCTTGTCGGCAGTACAACCGGCAAACACTAATGCTGTCATACCAATGGCAAAAATCTTTTTCATTTTTTATTTTTAATGTTAGTTCTTATTTCTTTCGGAAAGCCACCTATTGAAAGGCAAAGTTACAAAAACTATTTCAATTACACAATAGCTTTGTGTAGTTTTCAATTTACTCACAATTTAGTCACAATTTCCAAACATAAAGCAGACTTCAAATTCCACAAAAATCAGGTCAAATACGAAAAAATAAGAAAAAACACCAACTTATCAACAGCAAAAATAGGATAAATTCCATATAAAACCGCATAGAAATTGCCTGTTCTATAAAAAACATTACAAGCAAACGTATTAATAATCAGACATGACAAAAATAATTTCAAAAAAAACGCACAAATATTTTGCCATATCAACAAAAAGCACTACCTTTGCATTCGCAAATGAGAGATAAACCAACTCTAAACAGAGTGGCACTTTCAAGAGAAAAAACATAACGTTGGTACCATAGCTCAGTTGGTAGAGCAAAGGACTGAAAATCCTTGTGTCCCCGGTTCGATTCCTGGTGGTACCACAATAGACGGTCAAACTGAAAAGTTTGACCGTTTTTCGTTAAGAAGAATTTGAGCAAATTATCGCTGTAATTCATTGATAGTCTTACTGTTTAGTTTAATTGAGTCCATTCTAGCACAGAAACTGTTAAGTCGAATTTCCTTAGTGTGCATTTATGTGCAAAAATGGTGTGCAAATGCCGAAATCTTGTATTAGAGTGTGCATTAAATTTGAGGCTGACAGCCTCTCTGTCTATGCGTGTATATGGGTGTTTGGTGATACACACGAATGAGCGTGAATGACAGTCCACTTTTCTTATGTTGCTATCTGCGACACAATATAATAAAATACGAAGAAAAAAACACACTAGTCTTTTTGGAATTTCATAGAAGCTGAAGTTGGGCAAAACCTTTTTAAGAGAATTGACAGAAACAGCCATTTTTTTAAGTTCACGCCAAACAAGCCGCCAGCCGTACCACACATCAACAACAAATAACCAAAAACATTAACCCAAAATCTAACAC
>X285_Short_beaked_Echidna__coassemble_437_pt1 | contig 26521 bp, 44 predicted proteins | sample X285_Short_beaked_Echidna__metabat2_high_PE_005 | metagenome-assembled genome bin X285_Short_beaked_Echidna
GGTACGTTTGGATTAGACAACGTCGTGGTAATACTTACGCTTATTTAGCAACTGGAGAGGCTGTTAATGGTCGTCGGGTCAACTATTGGGGTACATTTAAATAGCATTTGAATAAAAAACTACTATTATATAGTTATATTTTTTGCCACCCCAAAAGGGTGGTCTTTTTTTGTTGAAAAAAATTAAAAAAGTTGTGAAAAAGTGTTGACAACAACACTACAGTGTTCTATTATAATAAGTGTAGTAAAGATAACAGCGCTAAAGTGGCGCAGAAAGATAGGTATAATTATGGATAATACAACAATTATTAAGGACGTTTATTATAAGGAACAATTTAGATATAATCTGAAATACACTTACAATAAATTAATTGATTTTTTAAATGCCGAAAAAAGTGAAAAATTAAATTCAAAAAAGTGTTGACAAAACGCTCTAGTGTGCTATTATAATAAACGTAACAAAGAATTTATTAAAAAGAAAGAGGTAATTACATTATGATTTATTTAAGCGACGGAACAGAGAGAATTTTCGAGGGAGCTACCCGTGATTTGTATGACCCATTCTATTCGTTGCCATACAGTGATAACATTAATGATATCTTAGAATTTAATAATTGTGTTATAGATGATGACGACAATTACTCTGATTTAGGCGAATTATTGACGTTAGGTAGTGATTTTTTTGAAACCGATGACGAGGCTAAGATAGTAATTGACGACAACCGTTCGAAGGACGATTACAGTTACAATCGTTACGTAGCCTCAACAAGCTTTGATTATGAAAATGAAAAAAAAGTAATCTATATTGAACTGCAAGGGATTGCTCAATGGTCAAGTGAATCAATTGCTGATTATAGAGAAGTGAACGAATCAATTATTTGGGACATAGAAAATCAAGAATGATAAATAAAAAACGGAGAGGGGCAACCCTCTTTTTTTTGAAAGGAAATTAAAAAAAATGGATAACTACATTAAGATCAGATTTAAATTAGAAGGGAAGGCTGGCGAAACTGCCTGGGCAATTGTTGACGATAAGAACACTATTGTTAATAGTGTTAATAAAGCTTTTGACGTACAGCTTGATAACGATTTGAGCGAGTACCCTTTTGAGAGTGGAGACAAAATTGCAATTAGAACTGTTAAAGATGACCTACCTTTAGTTGATATTGAAAAAAGTTTACAATATAAATTTAAATTTTAGGGGTGCAAAAAATGAAAATTAATGAAAATGAAATAGTTAAGGCAAAGGTTTACAATTTAATCAATGACCAACAGCACTTTACCGCTTATAGCGTTGGTAAAAACACAAACATCAGCTCTTCACATATAGGGATGATAAGGCAGGGACGTCGCTCAATTGATAATTTAAAACTAAAAAACGCTATCGAACTCGCTAATTATTACGACTCAAAAATGAACCAAAGCGGTAAGTAGGCGGGTACACGTTTTTTAAAACACTACTATAACAGTGTTTTAACGGCGTTTGTATTTTATTTTACCAAAAACACTAAAAATAAATAAGTCACCTTATCCCGCCTTAACAGTTTTTTTAGCAACGCTAAAAGTTGTTGAGATGGGGTAGGGTGGCTTATTGTTAATTCAGGAGCGGTAACTTTACGGTACAATTTTATTAATGCCGTTAATTAAATTTGTGAGGTCTGCTGTTGTTGTACGTACATAATTGTTAGTGGTGTTAACGTTCGAGTGACCTAACCATTTAGCTATGGTCGTATCAGCCACACCAGTGTTTTTTGCTTTTGTTGCAAAAAAATGTCTAAGTTTGTGTGGTGTAACGTTTAGAGCCGTTTCAGCATTGATTTTTTGGCAAACAGAAGTGGGGCTACTGCAAGGAACAGGATTCCCTTTTTTATCTAACAATAAGTAAGTATCATCGTTGATGTTAATGCCATTAGCATCAGCTTTCATTTTTTGAGCGTTATAAAGTTTCACTAACCTAAAGTAAGCATTGCCTTTTATAATTAATTGCCTTTTTGAAAATTGATTCTTTAGCGAACCTCCGTTCGGTTGAGAGTAGTTTCTACCATTAACTATTGATATTAATAAAGTTTCTTTTGATTCATCATTTTTCAAATCGCAAAACCTTAATCCCAGAGCCTCGCTCTTCCGCATCCCCATGCATAGCAACTCTATTAATAATAAGTAAGTATCATCTAATTGAGTACGGGCTATATTTATCCACTTTTTAAAATCGTCATTTTGGATTGTTTTGCTAAATTTGTTTTGAGTTTTCGATATCACAACATTTTTGAACTTATTTCTAGTAAGTAAACCGTTGTTTACAGCATAATTTATAATAGCATTAAAAAGGGTGTTAACGGCTTTTATTGTACTTAATTTCATAGGGGAATCTTCAAACTTATTAATTAATTCCTGATATTGCGATGGTGTTATTTTGTCTATTTTAAAATTATCAAAAATCGTTAGGTGATGATTATACAACACGTGTTTATTAGTTAAGGTAGCTCCCTTCAACTTTTTTGTGTTTTTGCAATAATCAAAATAATTATTAAAAAGTTGCTGAAACGTTGTTGAATCATTTAAAAACGGCGTGATTTGTTTACGGTATAACTTATTTTCGAAATCAACTAAAATAGCCTCAGCGTCCGAAGTGGTTCTAAAACCGCTCTTAGAAAACTCGTGACGCTTGCCGTCATCGCTTGTAAATCCTCTTCTTACACCATAGCGTTTTCCTTTTGCAGTTTGATAAAAATAAATATTGTTGTGTCTTTTAACGGCTTTCCAGTTTCGCATTTTAAACCTTTCTTTTGAGTTTTTCTTTTGAGTTTCTTTTGAGTTTTTCTTTTGAGTTTTTCTTTTGAGTTTTTCTTTTGAGTTTCTTTTGAGTTTTTCTTTTGAGTTTCTTTTGAGTGAATAAATTTCTGTTGACTTCACACAAAGCGAACAAATGTTCTTTTAATTCTCAAAAAAATAAGCCATTAGAAGGCTTAAGGTTATACAATTTAACAGCTTCTTTTAAGTAAGAGGTAGGAACATTTAATTCTTCAGCTACTATATAATCTTCTATATTTTTATTTTGATATTTTATTAGCTTTTCATATGGAAGCATTTTGTTAATTCCGTAACGTCTTGCACGAATTTCTTGTTGGTTATCATCGTTGCAATTATAATGGCTAATATTTCCGAATGTTGTTTTATAGTGTCCAATCTCTTCATATAATATACATTTCAATTCTGGTAAATCTCTATTTTTATCCAAATATATATTTGTATCAATAATTAAACCGCCTAAAAGAGGAGGCATCTCTACCAACTTATAATTTAGTTCTGGGTAATTGCTTATTATTCTATCTAACTCATCAATATTATTTCAGCCCTTTCTTTTTTAATTGTTGTTTTTGAAATTCGATAAAGTTTAGAATTTCATCACGTTGGCTTTTCGTCATTTTACTTAAATCATAATCCAAATGCATCGCTAATAAGCTGGGACTCTCAGTCGGTTTTACATCTGAATACTCGTTATCAAGCAAATAATCAGTTGAAACGTTATACAAATGTGCTATATCTACTAAGGTGTCATAGTCAGGTTGTCTAGTGCCATATTCATAATTTGCATATTTTTGAACTCCACCGAACCCTAATCGTCTGGCTGTTTCAGTTTTTGACCAGCCTTTATTTTCTCTCAAATATTTAAGCTTATCGCCAAAATTAAGTGACATACCATCACCTCCTAAAGCAATTTTACTACATTTAAATGTTTTGTTTTTATTAATAAACAAAAAGGTTATTTTTTTAAACAAAAAGTATTGACAAAAACAAACGCTTAGTTTAAACTAAATGAGTAAGTTAAATAAGACGTATAAAGGAGGATAAAAATGCAAGTGAAACCCAACGCTTACAAATTAATCAAAAAAGAGCGTTTAAACATCGGAATGACCGGTTCAGAATTAGCTCGTAGAATCGGATTGACTCCCCAGCATTTTTGGCGAATTGAAAACAACAAAAATAAATTTACTTTAGAATTAGCTTTCAAAATAGCAAAAGCTCTAAATGTTTCGATTAAAAAATTTACTCAAAAGTTAAACTAAAAGGAGAAGATAAACATTAACACGCAAATTTTTAATCAATTAAAGCAGCATCTTTCTTTTGAGTGTTTAACCGAAATTGTTAGACACGGTCAATTAAGAAACAAATATTTTGAATTAGTAAAAGCTGGAATTATTCCACAAGACAATAATATTAAATGATTCTGTTAATTGATAGATGAATTTAATCACTGAAAGGAGGTGAACAGAAATGCAATATTCACAAAACAAAATGGGTTCGTTATTAAAACAAGCAATGAAAAGACAAGACATTACAAACCAAGAATTAACTTACAAATTAGGGCTTAAAAGCCCTTCTATAGTTTCAATGTGGATTAATAACGAGCGAAAAATAAGCATTGACAAATTAGAAGAGCTTTGCAAATTGCTTAATGATATTCGTTTCAAATTTCAAGTCGCTAGCTTAATTACAGATTTTGATTTTTTGGGAATTAATCAATATCAAAACAATGTAACTGCTCAGAAAATGAGAGTGGAAAAAGAAGAGGGCGAAAGAAAAGCTCTTGATATTAATTTTTTGAATGAAATTTCGAAACTGAAACAAGAAACGAATTTAATTAAGCGCTATGAAAAAGAAAGCTTAGAAGAAATACAAGCGGAGTTAAGTTTATTAATTGTTGAAAAGGAGGCGTTTTAAATGCAGGTTATTGAGTTAAATGAAGTATTAGCTCCTGTTAAAGTTGAAGCTTTGAAATTAATCAAAGAAGCAATTAGAGAAGCTAAGAATGACAATAGAAACGTTTATATTAACAAAACTAAAGCTTGCCAAATTTTAGATATTGATATTAAAACGTTTAATAATCATCTTTTGAATAAATTGCCAATTTACTATTTAGGCGATTCGAAAATTAGGAGATTTAAAAAACAAGATATTCTCAATTTGGTTAATAAAATGGAGGCTTAAAAATGAATTTTAGACACAAAAAAAACTTGAGAAATCTGGGAATGACCTCAAGTTATAAAATAAACAATATTCTAAATAGATTTAATATTTATATTATATCCCATTTGAGAGGTCTTGCAAATGCCTAATTATGATAACTGGTTAAATGAGCCGATTGAATATGACCAAAAAAGTGATGAAGAAAAAGAAAAAGAAGCATTAGTCCAAGAAGATTTGGATTATGAAGACCAACTAGAAAAAGAATGGGAGCAATATGATGAACAATAAAAATAATATTATCGAATACGAATCAAATGGGGAAATGCTAAAAATTAGCCCGGAAATCATAAGAGAATATATTTCTGTTGACAAATCTGTAACGCAACAAGAAGTTTTTATGTTTATGCAACTTTGCCGATTTCAGCATTTAAATCCGTTTCTGAACGAAGCTTATTTGGTTAAATATAACGGGAGACCTGCTCAAATCATTGTAAGTAAAGAAGCTTTCATGAAAAAAGCCGAAAACAATAAGAATTATGACGGATTGGAAGCTGGCTGTATTGTTTACAGAAACAACGAATTAATTTATACAAAAGGAGCATTCATTCTCCCTCAAGACCAGCTTTTAGGAGCGTGGGCAGATGTTTATAGAAAGGATAGGAAACACCCATTACATGTCGAAATTTCTGTTTCAGAATTTGGAAAAGTTCAATCAACCTGGAAAACCATGCCAGCCAATATGATAAGAAAAACAGCAATTGTTAATGCTTTACGAGAAGCATTCCCTCAAGATTTAGGGGCTATGTATACCGACGATGACAAGAACCCGTTTGATAAGGGAAATGTAGAGTCTCCTAGAAGAATTACTGAAGTTAAAGAAATGCCAAAACAACATAACAGCGATTCTATCGGCAATAAATTAGCCTCCAACATTTTAAGCGAAAAGGAGGTGTTTACTAATGAATCCACTGAAAGCGTTAAGGCAGTCGAACAACCTGCCGAAATTAAGCAGGGAGAACTATTATAATTTAGAAACTGAATGCTATATGTCGTTTTCACTTTATAAACGTTTCAAGCGTTGCGAAGCCGAAACAATGGCGTATTTAAATGGGGAAATACGAGAACAAGAGAAGACCAATAAAGCTTTATTGGTCGGTAATTATCTTCATACTTATTTTGAAAGTCAAATAGCCCATGAAAACTTTGTTAAAGAACATGAAACAGAGCTTATCAGCAAAAGAGGAAGCACTAAAGGGAATTTAAAACGTGAATATCAGCAAGCTGATGAAATGATTAAAGCTTTAGAACGACAAAAGTTATTTAACGGCGTTTATAAAGGTCAAAAAGAAGTTATACTAACAGGCTCACTGTTCGGTATGAAATGGAAAGTAAGAATCGATTGCTTACATGTACCCCAAAATGAAAAAGATATCCCATATTTTTGCGATTTAAAAACTTCTAGAGATTTACATGGAAGGTTTTTTGATACAAAAACTAAAACATGGCATTCGTTTATTAATGCATTTTCTTATGATTTGCAAATGGCAATTTATCAAGAAATTATTAAACAGAACTACAGAATGAAATTTACGCCTTTTATTTTTGGAGTTTCAAAGCAAGAGATTCCAGAAGTAAGAGCTATTCAATTAACAAGTAACGAACTTCAGAATGCTCTTGAAGAATTGAAGCAAGATATGCCTCACATAAAGCGATTGATTTACCAAGAAGAAGAGCCTAAAAATTGCGGTAAATGTGATTATTGTAAGCAACACGAGCAGTTAAAATGCTTTATAACAGCCGATAAATTACTGTAAGGAGGTATAAATAACATGAATTTTATCAAACAAGTAAATGCTTTTTATGAAAAGCTCGAAATAAATGCAGAACTTAATTCGTCAGAAATTAGTTTATATCACGCACTTTTAAGAATAAACAATAAAACGCATTGGTCAGATACATTTACGGTAGCTATTTCGACATTGTGCAATTTAAGTGGCATAAACGAAAGTTATTTATATAAAGTAAGAAATACCTTACAGCAAAAAGAATATATCAAATGGCAATCAAGAGGAAAACGACAAGCTGCTGAATACTCAATTATTAAATTATATAAAGAAACAAGTACAGTAAACAGTACAGTAAACAGTACAGTAAACAGTACAGTAAACAGTACAGTAAACAGTCAGTTAAATGTCAGTAAAGTGTCTAGTATTAATAAACTAAACAAAACTAAACTAAACGAAACAGAACCTTATTCATTAAATTTAAATAAAGACGCAGACGCGCGCGTAGAAATTCCCTTAATCAAATTAACAAAAAAAGTGAGTGATTAATTTTGATTTTTACGGGGCAAATAAAAAAAGCCAATAAAAAATATTTGCTAATTGAAAGTGATGATATTGATTTAAATAAGCTTTCTAAATTTGCTAATGGAAAAGTTCCTAATGTTTTGATTGATTTAGAGGACGAGAGACACATTTCCGTTTTGCAACGCAAAAAGTTATTTGCCTTGTTTCACGATTTCTCTGATTTTACAGGATATGACATTTGCGAAACAAAAGAATTATTTAAACAAATGTTTGAAATTGTAACAGGGTCATTACCGTTCAGTTTAAGCAATAATCAAACTAACACTATCACACTTGAACAAGCAAACAAGCTTATTAAATTCGTGCTTGACTACATGTTTGAAAACGAAATACCCTTCAAATTTGCTCGTTGGGATTGGATTAAATCAGATTTTGGTATGGAACGAGACTGCTTAATTCATCGAATTTGTGAAGTTTGTGGAAAAACAGAAGCAGATATTGCACATTATGACGCTGTTGGCATGGGCAACAATCGTAATAAAGTTGACCATCGAAATTATCGTTTCATGTCATTATGCCGAGTTCATCATACCGAACAGCATACTATCGGATTACTTACTTTTTGTGAGAAATATTATATAAAACCAATAAAACTTGATGAGCCAGATTTAATAAAACTAGGCTTACTAACAAAACAAAAAATACAAAGAATAGAGGAATTTAAAAATGATTAATAGTGTAAATTTAACGGGAAGATTAACAGCAGAGCCAGAACTTAAATACACGCAATCAGGGACAGCTGTTTTAAGTTTTTCTTTAGCCGTTTCGAGACCTTTTACAAATCAAAATGGTGAGCGTGAATCGGATTTCATCCACTGCGTGATGTGGCGAAAAAATGCAGAAAACTTTGCAAATTGGACGCATAAAGGCTCGCTAGTTGGCGTGTCTGGTCGAATACAAACACGTTCTTATGAAAATCAACAAGGCACACGTGTTTATGTTACTGAAGTTATGATTGAAAGATTTGCATTTCTAGAGAGCAAAAATAACGGTCAAAACAATAACTATCAAAACAACAAGCAAGAAACTAATACTAACAATTACAATCAAATAAACAGTAATCAGCAGTTAAACAATAACCAGCAAAGTTTTAACAGCCAAGGTCAACAAAACAACAGCCAAAGCGTGCAAACTACAGACGCTAGAGAATTATTTAACAATGACATAAACTCAGAAGAATTACCATTTTAGGAGGAGCAATGTTTGACAATATTTTTAATTTTTTCATTGAGTTAATTGCAAATGGTTTTACAAGTTACCGCATTAGAGTGTTTATGGCTCTTATTGTTTCTAGCTTACTATGCTACAAATTGGGGAAAAACGGAATAAATGCATATTTTAAATAGAGGTATAAAAAATGTTTAAAAATAGTCGGTCACATCGCACTTTAAAAAATAAGTTATTTGTTTACAAAATTGAAAACGGAATTTTATTTTTTCTTTTGCTGTTGATGGCGTCATATTACATTTTGAATTAGGTAAAACAGATGGATTTTAAAAAATTGAATCAAGAAGGTTTGAATGACGATTTAGTAATGTGGAGTTTTGAAGACTTACAAAACTATCTCGGCAAAAGTAAAGGCCGGATTTTAAAACATGTTATTAATAACAAAAATTTAGTTGATACATTTAATAATGAGCTAGTGTTTAAAGGTTTAGTGTTTGTCGGTGGCAAAGGACGCCGACCATGGAGGTTTTATAAAAGCGATATTACAAAGTTTATTAAAGAAAATAGTAAATTGATTTATGAAGATACAAAAAAACCCACGTAAAAACGTGGGCTGTAATAAAGATAACCTAAAAAAAGAACAGGTATGCTTATATTATAGCCAAAAAATGGAGTTTTGCATATGGAAACTTTAAAAATAATTGAATTTGTTCAAATTCAGCGTAAATGTACGAAACAAGAAGCTATTAAATGGCTTTTAGAAAATGTGAAAGGATTTAAAAAATGTATGTAATCAAAAGAGTTGATACAGAGCAATATTTTGCAAAAATGAATGGTGGAAATCCATATTTTAGTAGCTTAGATTATGCTCATAATTTTATTAAATATAAACGTGCTATCCAATTTAAAGAAATTTTACATGATAGATTAAAAATGATTGGTAACGCTCCTAATTTTGAAATTAAAAAAATTAGTGGTTATGTTTTAAAATGCTTGAATGGTGGAAGTGGCTATTACAATAACGTTAATTATCATGCGAAAAAGGAAGATGCTCATATTTTTACCACAAAAGCATTAGCCGAAGCTAAACGCATTAGCATTTATGAAACGTTAAACAAACCAGGTCTTGATATTGGCATCAAATTCGAAATACAAAAAATAAATTAGGAGTATGTTTATGTTTTTTAAATATTTTTTCGGCTGGCTAGCTGGTATATTTTTATATCACATTTTAATTTTGATTTTGAGAAAGTTTAAAAAATGAGTAATTATAAAAAAATTGCTTTTAATTTAAAACATCAAAGAGACAAATATAATTTATCACGTTCTAAAGCGATTTTAATGCTTAAAAATAATTATGGCATAGATATAAGCGTCAATCGTTTAAGAGAGCTAGAAAATGGCAAGAGGTTGCCTAGGATTGATGAAATAGACAGCTTAGCAAAATTATATAATATTAACCCATTAAAATTAACAGGCTGGAGGTAATAATGAAATATATTATAAAAACAGAATCTGGATATTTAAGCAGTGAAAAGTGGGATGCACAACTTCATGAAGCAACACAATTCAAAACTGAAAAAGAGGCAAGCCAAAAAATAGATAAAATAAATTTATCTTTATCTCTTTATGGAAGAAGTTTTAATGGTCAAATTGAAAAAGTTAACGATGGAGTAATTTAGATGGATAAAGCAAAAGTTAAAGAAATCAGGCGAAGAGCTATGCTAGAGCTAAATTATTATGAGCAAATTGAAAAAGAAATGATGATTTGCCCCAAAAGCAAATTAGATACGCTTCAGCAAGAATATAACAAGCACAAAGCAATTTTTAGAAAATTAATTAACAGCATCTCGTCAAGTGAAGTATTTTACGAAAAAAAAGGCAACATACCATTTAATTTATGCATCAATTTGTATAACAAAGGCTATAACGCCAATCAAATAGCTAAAGAATGCAATATTACGCTTGGAGAAGCCAAATATGTTATTAAAAAAATTGAAAATGACTATAAACGTAAAAATTACAGTCAGGCTGAAATTTTAGTTATTAAACAAATGCTAAAAAAAGGGAAAAGTGCGAGAGAAATTGCTCCAGTCATTAAAAGGAAATACAATTCTGTAGTTCAAAAAATCGCTTCAATGAAGCGTAAAGGGGAATTAGGTAATGAATAATTTTTTAAATTACGAACAAGAATGCTTTTTCTTTAATAGAAAAATAAAAATTAACAGCATTACTTGTGTCAATGACATTATTATTTTGAAAACTAATTATAAATACCCACTTTTTAAAATAAGACTTAATCATTATGACTATTTTCAAAATAAGCAAAAAGAAAAGTGGGTCAACGTTTTAAAAAGAAAAAAGTTTAAACAGATGGAGTTAATAAATGATGAAAAACCATGAGAAAATAACATTCAAAAAAACAAATGAAGCTGGACAAAAAATAAAAATTGATTTCCCTGTAAAAAAAGATAACTTTACGTATTTAAAATTTACAGAAGTAAAAAAGCGCACACATAAATAATATGTGCACGCTTTTGTTATGAAAAAATAACAAAGAATGTTGGAGGTTGGTTTTTATAGTATGTTGCTTACTTACTTAGTATACACGTTAAATAAAGGTGGTAGCAACTTGAAAAATCAACTCGACAAAGAGCTAACGAAAAAAGCGACTAAAAAAATATTATCAAAATATCGTGACTTTAAGGCATATGCTAAAGCTCCAATAAGTCCAAGAATATCGATGAGTTGGGGAGATGGAATGCCCAAAAGCACAAATGTAAAAAGTAATTATGTTGATGATTTGATGATTAGAGCGGAAGAAGGTAAACAATTCTGTAATTGGGTTGACTGGGCAATTAATTCATGCAAAAAGCTTAAGTATAAAGAAATTCTTAGAGTTGTTTATTGCGATGGATACGAAACTGGTCACACTTATTATATGGAAATACTTTCAACTAGATTAGATTATTATGATTTTTCTAGTTCAACTTATTTTAAATGGCTTGATGAAGCTTTATTAGACGTTGCCAAACGGCTAAACAGTGAAGTTTTACAATAAATTTATAGTAAATTAATCACACAAATGTAGTACTTTTGTATTAATTAAAATATATTATATTAAAGTCGAAAAAATTCAAAAAAGGAACACTAATAACAAATTTTTACTTTTTTACCTTTTGGATTTTTTCAGTAAATAGTAACTAAATTTGGAAATACATAATTATGTCGACTAATTATTATGTTGCCTGTTCAATTCAGGCATTAGTTATTAGCTCGGTGACAGCTTAGATGAACTGCCACTGTTAGAAAAATTCGTAATAGCTATTTTTAAGCGCTTGTGAAGGGGCGCTTTTTTTATTGTCTAAAGGAGTTAACTGATGAACATTAAATATATTGATATCCATAAAATCAAGCCTTATGAAAATAATCCACGAAATAATGAAGATGCAATTGATGAGGTTGCTAATTCTATTAATAATTTTGGATTTCAACAGCCTATCGTTGTTGATAAAAATTTAGTTGTGATTGTTGGACATACAAGGCTAGAAGCTAGTAAACAGTTAAAGCTTGCTAAAGTGCCAGTTGTTATTGCTGATGATTTAGGCGAACAACAAGTAAAAGCTTATCGTTTAGCTGATAATAAAACAAATGAATTAGCTAGTTGGGACTTTTTGAAACTTGATGATGAACTAAACAATATTAATGATTTTAATATGGAAGATTTTGGATTTGATATTAATTTTAATGTTATTGGAAATGATTTTAATGATGAACAAGAAAATGAAGAAGAATTAGAAGAAGATACTCCTGTTATTGAAGAAATAGATATAAAAAAAGGCGATTTGTTTCAGTTGGGTAATCATCGTTTGATGTGTGGAGATGCAACAAACAAAGAAGACGTTCAAAAAATTATGGGGGGCAATTAGCTAGCTTACTAATTACAGACCCACCTTACAACGTGAATTATGAAGAGAAAGTATCAAGAAGGCCACGCCAAAACAAGCAACGAAAAATATCTAGAATTCAATCAGATGATTTAGATAGTAATAGTTTTTATCGTTTTATTAATGACAGTTTTAAAAATGGGTATGATGCTTTAAAAGATAATGGGGCTGTATACTGCTGGTATTCTGGAAGCGAATCAGTTAATTTCATCAATGGGGTTGAGGACGCCAATTTTAAAGTTCATCAAATATTGATATGGGAGAAGAACCATTTTAATTTATCTAGAAGCGATTACCAACGGCAATACGAGCCATGTTTATATTGTTGGAAGAAAAATAAAAAGCATAATTGGTTTTCTGATAGAAAACAACGAGATATTTTAAAATTTGATAAGGTTCTTCACAATGATATTCACCCAACCATGAAACCAGTGCCATTGTTTGAATACCAAATTTGTAATTCAACAAAGCAAAATGACAATGTTTTAGATTTGTTTGGCGGAAGTGGAACAACATTAATTGCTTGTGAACAACAACATAGAAATGCTTATATTATGGAACTTAGCCCAGATTATTGCAATGCAATTATAAACAGATGGCAAACTTTGACTGGAAAGAAAGTAATTAAGTTATAAAAAAACGCAAATCAAAAAAGGAGGTGGTAACGATTGCTAAAGGTTATTATCATAAGTGGCTTAAAGATGAAAACTTAATACGATTGCATGGTTGGAAAATGCAAGGCTTGACTGATAAACAAATAGCGCAAAAAATAAATGTTACCTCTCGAACTTTTGAAATGTGGAAAGCTAAATTTCCAGAAATCAGAAACGCTATTAAAGGCGGTAAAGAAGTAGCTAATTTCATTATTGAAAATAAGTTATTTGAAAAAGCTAAATCTGGCAACGTTACCGCCATGATTTTTTATTTAAAAAATAATTACCGTGAAAAATATACAGATGACGTTACCGACCCAGAACTCAGAAAAGCTCAAATTAAGAAGGCAAATGTTGAAGTTAATAAAGCTAAGCTAGACGCTGAATTAACTAAAATAAGAGTTAGCTCTCTCAAAGAAGGAAACAATAAAGTTGAAGATAAGTTAGACGAATTTATGAAATTAGTCCAAAACGGAGTTAATGCAGATGTCGATAAATGATTTATACACAACTAAACAAAAAGAAGTTTTAAAAACGGCAATCAATAGTGACTGGCGTTTTTTAATTAACCACGGGGCAAAGCGTTCTGGTAAAACAGTTGTTGATAATGATGTTTTTTTAATGGAATTAATGCGAGTTGCAAAGATGGCAAAAAAAGAAGGAGTTGAGACTCCTCTTTATATTTTGGCTGGTTATTCTAGTAAATCAATACAAAATAATATTTTAAATGAATTGTCAAATAAATATGGGTTTAGTTTTCATTTTGATAAACACAATTCTTTTAGTTTATTTGGCGTTAAAGTAATTCAAACATTTACTAATTCAATCAGCGGATTGGGTGCTATTCGTGGTATGACTTCATGGGGAGCATACATTAACGAAGCTAGTTTAGCTAATCAAGAAGTTTTTAGCGAAATTGTAGACCGTTGCAGTGCAACTGGAGCAAGAATTATATGCGATACTAACCCCGACAATCCAAATCATTGGCTAAAAACTGATTATATTGATAATACGGACCCTAACGCTAGAATAAAAACGTTTCATTTTTCAATTGATGATAATACCTTTCTAGACAAAAGATATATTGAAGCACAAAAAGCTAGCACTCCAGCTGGAATGTTTTACGATAGGTCAATTTTAGGCTTGTGGGTAACAGGTGAAGGAGCCGTTTACAAAGAATTTGATGAACGTAATTCCTTAGTTTGCTATAGAGATATCCCAGAAATTAAAAATTATTATGTTGGTGTCGATTGGGGATTTCAACATAAAGGCAGTATCTTGCTTTTTGGTGATGACTATAAAGGCAATACTTATCTAATTGAAGAATATACAAGCCAATTTAAATATATTGATTATTGGGTAGATGTTGCAAAAAATATAAAAAGACGTTTTGGAAATATAAATTTTTGGTGTGATGGGGCTAGACCAGAACATGTTTCTAGATTTGTACAAGAAGGCTTAAACGCACTATTTGCCGACAAAACAATTTTAGATGGTATAGAAGTTGTTTCAAAAATGATTAAAACTAAAAAGTTATTTGTTTGTAGTGAAACAGTAGATAAATCAAAACGAGATAACACTTTCTTCTTAGATGAGATTTATAACTATTCATGGGACGAAACAAGTGGTAAACCCGTAAAAAACAACGATGATGTGATGGACGCAATGCGCTATGCATTGTATTCAGAACATTTAAGTGGAAACGTCATTGAAAGTCATGGAGGTTTTTAATTGGATAATCAGAACATTATTGTAAATGATAATAATGTATTTTTATTTAATAAGGGACAGCAAATGTCAGCTGATATTTTAAAAAATTATATTAATTATCATGAAATAGTCTTAGTTAAAAAATATAAAAAAATGTCAAGATACTATAAAGGTAAACACGACATTTTAAGGCAAAAGAATAAAGATAGTTGGAAACCAGATAATAAAATTGTTTATAATTTTCCTAAAAAACTCGTAAACACTTTCGGAGGGTATTTTTTAGGCAGTCCCGTTCATATCGATATGAACGATGATTCTCAAGACAAAATTTTAGATGATTGGTTAAAATCAGTTAATTTTAATGATGTAAATTTTGAGGTTTCAAAAGAAGTCGACATTTATGGACGTTCTTATTATTTTGTTTACCAAAATGAAAACGGAAAAACAAAGTTAACTAATTCTAGTCCTCAGCACACTTTTGTGATTTATGAAAATTCTATAGAGCAAAAGCCACTTTTTGCTGTTCAATATTATTTAGACACTCCGCAAAGTTATAAAGGTATTCTTTACACAATGCAAGGAAATTTTAGTTTTAGCGCATTAAATGGCGAGCTAATTTTAAATGAAGAACCGCTAAATGATGGATTTAATCATTTTATTGGCATCCCTGTTATTGAAGCTTACAACAACGAAGAACGTATAGGGCTATTTGAAGATACCATCTCAATTATTGATGCTATTAATCATGAGATGAGTGAGAAAGCTAACGACTTTGACGCCCAAGCTGATAGCATTTTAAAAATTGTTAACGCTAGTTTAGATGATAAAACTAGAGCAAGCGTAAGAAGCAATAGAACAATTGAAGTTAAAAGTGTTAATCCTAATCAGCCAGTAGACATTGACTATATAAATAAAGCTGATAATGACGGGCTACAAGAACATTTGATTCAACGCAATATAGAGTTACTTTATCAAATTTCTGGAATTGCAAATATTAATGATGAAACATTTGGAAATGCAAGTGGTACAGCTCTTTCGTTCAAGCTCTTACCAATGTCTAACATTGCTGATATGAAAGCAAGAAAATTCGAAACTGCTATTAAAAAAATGTTATTGATTGCCTTTAGTGGGATTGGTGTAACAAATAATATCGGTAACTTTTTAGAAGAATTAAATAATAATTTATCAATACAATTTATTAAAACAACGCCAAAGAATCTTAGCGATGAAGCAAATACTTTAAACGCTTATTTGCAAAGTGGAGCAATATCAACAAAAACAGCATTAAGTACTCAATCGATTGTTGATGACCCCCAAAAAGAAATTGAAAGAGTAAGGCAAGAACAAGAAGAACGTTTAAAAGAAGCTAAGCAATTAAGTAATGGCTTTAGCTTAGATTCAGAAAAGGACTAGTTTATGACTGATGAAGAACGTTTAAAACAAGTTCAAGAAAATGATGAATATGTAGCTGAACAATTACTAAATGTTACTGATAAGCATTATAAAAAAATATCTAGTTCGATAATTCAATTAATAACAACTTATGAAAACAAAGAAAATATTATACCTAACCAACAGCCCAGTATTCTAGATTTAAAAAGATTAAATGATATATCAAAAGATATTAAAGAAAATGTTTCTAAAAAGAATAGTAAAAAAATAGATGAATACTTAGCAGTTGCAAATATTAGTTTATATTTTTATATTCAAGCTTTAATCGGCATTCAATCAATATATATGTTCAGCGAATATTATAATAAACAATCATATTTTTATGATAAAGACGAAAACGAAGAAGTAAATTTTAATACCCAAAAACTAAATTTTAATCAGCAACAAAAAATAAATTTATATTCAAAAATTGATACTTATAAAAGCAACAATGATAACGAAAAACGAGTGTGGAACAACCACGCTTTTTTTGTTGCTATGGTTTCTGGAGTTGTATTGCAGATACTAAAAAATAGAGAACGAATCACAGCGTTACAGAAGTTTTTTCCAGATTATTCTTTTAGAAAGTCAATTAACGGTGGTAAGTATCAGCCAATAAAAAAAGTTGGTATAAATTCACCAGCAAATTATTATTTTCAAAATGAACAATATAGCCAGGAATTTACTTATAGAGATTTAAGTGCTGATTTAATTGATGAAATAGGCTTACAAGCTTTTCAAATGGCAGGTATAAAAAAAGTAACAATTATTAACGAATTTAATCCATGTGATATTTGTAAAGGATTTGTAGAAGTTATTTATCAAATTGATGAAGTTCCAGAATTACCTTTTCACAATAATTGTCGTTGCAGATATGCTACAGTCGATGATTTATAAAACTTGTCCAAAACTACTAACGACATAAAACTTCGTAGGAGTTAACAGTCAAACAAGACTTTAAAAAGGAGTGTATTTTATGGACGAAGTAAAAAATGAGACAGTTGAAAATGTAGAAAATACAGAAGCTACTGATTCAAAAGCAAATGAGGAAACTAAAACTTTTAATCAAGAACAAGTTAATGAATTGATTTCAGAAAGATTAGAAAGAGAACGCAAAAAGTTCAAAGAACAATCAGAAAAGATGAAGAATGATTTAACAAGCAAAATTAAAAGTGATTATGAAGCAAAAAAAAGTGAAGCCAAAAAACTTGGTCAGATGAACGCCACAGAAAAAGCTGAATATGAACGTGACAAAGCAATGGAAGAGCTTAATGTTCTTAAGCAAGGTATTGAACGCCAAAAATTGGAACGTGAAGCTTCTGCTATGTTAGAAGAACAAAACCTAACAATCCATGACGATGAGCTGTTAGGCATGTTAGTTCCAAAAGGTTCAAATGCTGAAGATGTAAAAAAACGTATTAGTTTATTTTCTGAAAAAGTTAATGGTATTATTCAGACTCAAGTTGAAAGTGAATTGAAGAAAAAAATGCAGGGTCATTCAACTTTGCCAATCACTGATAGTGTTAATACTAATATTTCCGAAGGTGCTAGTTTTGCCAAGTCTATGAACTCACAAAAAAATGTAAAAAGTAGTCTTTGGGACTAAGTGGAAGGAGAATATATAATGCCAGATTTTAACAATACAAAAGTAACGGATTTAAATTGGTTAGCTAGCGAAAAGTTTACGAGCTTTACTGAATACGCAGACCATTCAATGTTGAGTGGAGAAGTTTTTCGTAAAAATGGCAAAGCTGTAGGTTTAGTACTTGACGATGTTAAAGTACAAGATGCCGACCATCAACGACCAGTAGCAGTTGTTTATGGCGGATTCGTTAACGAAAAATTATTACCTGCAACTGTTTCAGATGTAGATAAACAAGCAATGACAGCATTGCATTTTAAATAAGAGAAAGGATTTTATAAATGTCAAAAATTACTGATATGTTTAGCCAAAAAGTTTTATTAGACTACTCACAAAACAGACAAATGGCACCATTGCTGGGCGAAACACTTTTCCCAGAACGAAAAATTCAAGGATTAGAATTTGAATATTTACGTGGAGGAAGCTCTTTACCAGTAGCTGCTAAAGTACACGCTTTTGATACAGAAGCAGAAATTGGTTCTCGTGAAGTACAAAAAAGTGCTGGAGAATTAGCTTTAATCAAGCGTAAAATGCAACTTAAAGAAAAAGATATTATTGCACTAAATAATCCACGTAATGTTCAAGAAGCTATGTTTTTAAAACAAAACGTATTTAATGATATTGATGCTTTAGTTAATTCTGTACGTGCTGGAATTGAAAAAATGCGCATGGAAGTTTTAGCAAAAGGTAAAATTACTTTAGATTCAGATAACAATAAAACTATTGTTGATTACAACGTTCCTGAAGAACATAAAGCAATTGCAAATTGGAACGATGACAGCGTTAATCCGTTAGAAGATATTATGACATGGATTGATAGAATGGACGACACTCCAACACGTGCTTTAACTTCTACTAAGGTTTTACGTACTATCATGCGTAATAAGAACGTTATTACAACCATTTTTGGTTCAAATACTGGTAAGATTTTAACACCTGTTGAATTCGACAATTTTATGAAGGCTAACGGTTTACCAGTTATTAAAGCTTATGACAAAAAATACAGAGTTCAAAGCGCAAATGGATTTACTACAAATCGTTATTTTGATGAAAATGCGTTTGCTATGTTTGGCGATAACATGCTTGGAGAAACTGTATACGGTACTACAGCTGAAGAAATTCGTTTGTCCCAAAATCCAGAATTTGATACAAATGCAGTAGGAAATATCTTAACTACTGTTTACGAACAGTCTGGAGACCCCGTTTCAACATGGGAAAAAGCTGTTGCTACAGCATTGCCTTCGTTTGCTGAAGCTGATAATGTTTTCCAAGCAACTATTACAACTGGTAATACAGCACCTGCTTCATCAGCAACAGCACCAAAACAACCAGCAGAAGCTTAATAGAAAGATGGTAAAGTAATGAATAACTACAAAGTAATTAAAGCCTTTACCGATAAAAACGAAAATTCAACCGACGAGAACGGCAATAAGCATATTTATTATGAAGGGGATTTATATCCATTTTCAAGATATGCTGGAGCTACCGTTCAAGCTAGATTAGATGAATTAGTAGGAAATGGTTTCATTGAATTAATCGAAATTCCAGAAGAAGAGGAGGAAGAATAGATGGCAGATGATAAAACTACAACGGTACCAGTTAGTAAGAATGATAATGTTACTAAAGTTTTAGATGATAAAGTAAATGTAACGAACAGTACAACTACTAGCTCTACTTCTAAAAATGATGTAGTTGATAATACTACTCAAAAAAGTATGTCTACAAGTGTAGACAATAAAGAAGCATTAACCAATACAAAAACTACTAATAATAGTATCAATGAAGTTACACCAACAAGTAATGTTGTTGAAACTAAGAAAGAAATACAAGAAGACACAGCAAAGTCGTCATTATACACTGTAAAATTAGGCGATGATATCGCAACAATTGCAACTTCTTATGGCATTTCAGTTGGTTTGTTAAAACGATTGAATTACTTAGAAAGTAATTTTTTAATTATTGGAATGCAATTAAAAACAGGTTTGTAATATGAATGATGATATTAAAAATAATGTTTTAAATCGTGTAAAGATAATTGCACCACAAATTGAATTAAACGACGATAAATTTTTGATTTTTATTGAAGATGCAATTCAAGAAGCTAAAGAAGATGGATTTACAAGTAATAAATTAATTATTGCTAGCTCCTATTTAGCATGTCACTTTGCCTTCGTTTCAACACGTCAAAATTCAAACATTAAAGTAGAAAAGGCAGACGTTTTGCAACGTGAATATTTTCAAAATAATGGTGGCAGTGACTATTTAACCGAGTACGAACGTTTAAAAGATAATTTGAATAAAGATAATGATTTTAATAAGGCAGTGATGTTTTAATGGTCTCTATTTCTTTAAATGTAAATGTTGAAGGAGATAATCCTTTTCAAAAAATGATTAATGGAGCTAAACAACTTGATGGCAAAAAAGTAGATGCTGGGTTATTTGGAGGATTTGCTCAAAAAAAAGCAATGTGGCAAGAATATGGAACTAGCAGAGGAATTCCGGCAAGACCTTTTTTAAGAAACACTCTTTATGAAAAAGGTCCTCAATGGCCAGATTTTATAGCTCCTCAAATATTAGACAGTATTTTAAATGGTTCTGGAGCTAATATTACTAATTTATTAGGTCAAAAAATGGTAGATGATATTAGAGCAACCATCGACGCTGGTAATTTTGCACCACTTTCTCCAGAAACTATAAAACGGAAAGGTCATGCTAAGCCTTTGATTGACACGGGCGAAATGTATGGCGCAATTACTTTTAAAGATGGAGGCAAATAGTCGATGAGTTTTTATATGGATATGTCTAGTTTATTAAATACATTTAAAACTAAGCTAACTGTTTATCCTATCGAAAAAAGTAAAGGTAATTGGGTGAATGGTATATGGGAAGAAAACGAAGTGAAACCATTAAAAGTTGAAGAGCCATTTATACCAAATAGCCGTAATTCGTTTTTGTATAGTTCTGTTATTTTGATAGAAAATGAAGCTGGAAAAATTTCTGAATACAATGCCACGTGGATTTCAAAAGGTGATTATTGTATAAACACAACTGTTGAACATAATAATAAAAAATATATTGTTAAATATATTAAAGATTTGTCTGATTATTCAAACGTTCATATATATTATTTAGAAGGTCAAAGCTAATGGATTTTGATTACACAACTTTATATACAACATTTTCAAAAGTTCTTAGTCAAAAATTTAATTTAACTATGATTGAATCAAATGGAAATGGTGAACAACCTCCATCCCCATTTGTTGTATTTGATATTATTAGCCCGTATATTCCAATTAATTGGGAAGAAGACGATAACTCAAATGCCTTTGAAGCGGTAGTATCATTTACAGTTTTTGAAAAAAGTAAAATAGCAAGTTTAAACCTTGCAACAAAAATAAGAAGTAGTTTAACTGATTCGAAATTATTAAGTGAATTTAATAGTAATGATATTTTAATCGTTGAAAAAATGCCTATAAATATTAGATATGTACCAGAGCCAATAATAACAACTTATATGACTGGTTTTGATATAAGATTAAGGCTAACTAATAATCACATTGATAGTGTAGAAAATATTGAAACTGCTAATACTAAAAAAGTTGATTAATGCTAATTAGTAAATTACAATCAACTTTTTTATTTTGGAAAGGAAAAAATAGATGGAAAATTTAAGCGATGTACATGTTGTTTTAGATATTCAAAAAACTGTTCCACCAACAAATTTTGGTAAACTTGCAGTATTTGTAAAATCTACTGTAAATAGTTTTGTTGAATATAGCACACAAGAAGAAGCATTATCTAAAGAATCAGATATTAAGCTTCAAAATTTAATTCGTGGATTCTTTAATCAAGAAGAACACGCAAATGGCTTATTTGTTATTAAATATGATGATTTAACAAAGGCTTTAGACACTTATTATTCTGCTAATTTTGAATTTATGACAGTGCTTACTGATGACAAGAGTAAAGGCGATGTATTGACTCTTTCAAATTATGTAGAAGGTAAAAACACTAAGTTCGCTGTTATCGGTGTATCTGGAGTTGACCAAGTTACACCAGACACTGATGTAACTACTATTTTGTCACCAGTTTTAAACTTAGAAGGCAATTCTAGAACAATCGCATTTGTAGCAGGTAAAGACGATATAGAAAGTGCTTATGCAGTAGGTGCTTTGATTGGAACATGTGGAAATAAAACTGTTGGTTCAATCACATGGAAATTCAAGAATTTAAAAGGCGTTAAACCAATTAACTTTACAGCTTTCCAATTAACAGAAATTCATAAAGTAGGCGCTATTACTTATATAGAAAAATCTGGAATTCAACAAACTTCTGAAGGTCTAACTTTAGGCGGTGAGTTTATCGACGCTTTACATGGCGATGATTGGGTTAAATCAGAAATTGAAAGTAGTATTCAGAACCTTTTATCTTCATCTGATAAAGTCTCATACGATAGTAACGGAATCGCTCAAATCCAAGGCGTTGTTACTAACGTATTAATGCAAGCTACTACAAACGGTATTATTTTAGTTAATCCAGAAACAAACTCTGGAAGTTTCTCAGTAATTGCTAAGAGCCGTAATGAAGTATCAAGCGTTGATATTGCTAGCCGTGCTTACAACGGATTAAGTTACACTTATACACGCGCTGGAGCTATCCATACTGTTACAGTTCACGGGAAAGTTATGTTATAGGAGGTTTATTTAATGACTGTTAAAAAATATGATGCACGTGATGTCCATTTAATCGTTGACGGACGAGTAGTTACTGGTTTCGGTGCTAATGATATGTTTAGCGTTTCTTATAATGAAGACCGCTTAAAAGTTACCGTAGATGCTCAAGGAAATACCGAAGCAGCTATTAACAATAGTCGTTTAGGTAAAGTTACTGTTAACTTATCTGGTAACTCAGTAGACCATAAACGATTTAATGAATTAGGCAACTCGATGAAAGACTTTAAGCTTAGTTGTGACACTGGCTATGAAATTATTTCAGCTTCAGAGTGTTACATTACTAAGTTACCAACAGCAAATTATGGTAAAAATACACCAGGTCGCTCATATGTTATTACATGTTGCGACTTATCTATTCAAGTTAAGTAATAATCTTAATTAAATAATCAATAGGGGCGTAAGGTTCGAATCCTTGCGTCTTTTTTGCACCAAAAAATTATATAGGGAGGTCATTAATAATGACAGAAGAAATGCAAAACACAGATTTACAACAAAATACAGAAGGACAAGTTTCAGAAGCTAATGTACAAGCAGAATCAATACAAACAAACGATGTGCCAAAAGGTGAACAACCAGTACAAGCTCCAGAAGTTAGTCCAGAAAAAATTGATAGATTAGCTCATATGAAGGATTTTGATTTTAAAGATAAAAATGGCTATGTATGGCATTATAAATTGCAATATCCTGGATTAATGAAACACCAAGAAATTTATGATGAAGCTCGTGGAGACAACGGGCAAATTTCATACGCTAAATTACACGAATTATATTTACGTGATGTAGTTGTTGAACCTTACGACTTAACAACAGATGATTTTAATACACGTCCAGGTTTCTTTGAATTAATGGACGCTGTAGATACCTTTCTTGCAGAACGGTCAAACCTATAAAACAGACCTTGAAATAGAAGAAAGAGTAAAAAATGAAAGCTGGTACTGGTACCCAGTAATAATGGGTATCGTAACAAGAAAAGAAATTGAATATGCAACAGCTGAAGATATTCAATTTTATAATGCTTTAGTAGTTGAAAAACAAAAATTAATGGGATTAGTAACGGAAGGAGATGAAGAAGATGGCTAACGAAACCACAATAACAGCTAATATTAACGTTACTGGTGTTGATGAATTAGAGAGAGCTAGTGAGTTAATTGAAAAGCTAAAAAGTAATGCTAGAAGCATGGGAGAAGCTTTAAAAACTAGTGAGTCGTCTAATTCATTAGTTACTAGTCTTGAAAGAGCAAACGAACAATCAGAAAAGTTAGCTAGTAGTTTAAGAAAAGCTTTTGAATCAATAAGCTCTGGTGAAGGTGCAAACAAGCTCGTTGAATCATTAGACAAAGCACAAACAGCTTCTAATAAATTAGAAAGCAGTTTAACTAAAGCTACTAAAGGTCTAAATAATTCGGAAGGCTCTTTAAGATTAAATGAAAATTTAGAAAAAGGTGCTACAGGTGCTGAAAAACTTACAACTCAGCTGAAAGAAGCTAGAACCGCACAAAAAGAACTGGCTGAATCGGCTAAAACTTATTCTAATTCAAACGATAAAGCCGTAAGGCAGTCACAAGAACGTATTAGCCAACAAGCTAAATTAAATCGAGAACAGCTCAGAATGTCTGAAGAGAGTGCAAGACTTTCTAAAAATTTCGGAAAAGTTCAAGAATATAGTGGGAAAACACAAAATGCTTGGGGACGTATTTCAAGTGCTTTTAAAGAAAGTTTTGGAATGTTTAGCTTAGGTATGCTCGGAGCGGGTGCTGTTATGAAGGCTAGTGACGGAATATCAGCATTTTTTAAGAATGGTTTTGAATCAATAAAAGACCAATCACAAGGACGGGCAATGTGGGCTACAGCTATTGATGATGCACACCCTGGTATGTCTAACTTTAGATTAAGCAGACAAGCATTTAGTGCTTCCGATAAAATAATGGCTACAGCTATTCATGCTGGTAATTCATACGATGAAGGCAACAAAATTGCTAAGCAAATTTATACTAGTGATGCTGGCGTTTATTCTGGTAATGTCGATAAAACAAACAGCTTAGTTAGAAGTATTTTTAATATTCAAGATGCCAATTCTTTAAATGGATATGAAATGAATTCTTTACGTATGTCAATTGGTAACATTGGTGACTTAGGACATATGGACGGAAGAATTGCACGTTCACTCAATTTAGTTGATGGTAAAATTGGGCGGGCAATTCGTAAAGAATACAAAAAGCGAACTGGTAAAGACTTACCCAAGAGTAAAATCGGTGCTGGCTTTGATTGGAATAAAGTAGACGCTGAAACAGCGTTCGCTGGTATTGATGCTTACGGTAATAGTGGTGGTGTTGGTAAAGCTTCAGAAAGATATAACAGAACGCTTCCTGGTGTTCAACGTTCATCTAGCGAAGGTCTTAAATACATGGCTGGCGAGTTTGAACAAAAACTCGCTGATAAAGTTAATTCTGCTTTTGGTGGAAGTGGTGGACTTTTTAGCAAAATATCTGGATTTTTTACCAATCAAAGTGCTATGAAAAAAGTATCTGATGATTTGGCAAATCAATCTTCTAAGATTGCCATGTCTGTTGGAAAAGTTGGAAGAGCATTTATGCAAGTTGGTCTAGACTTAGCCCCAACAATTTCTAAATTTTCTGGCGGATTCATAAAAGGATTTAGTTCACAAATTGGAAATATTGGGAAAGGTATTTCTACAGCTTACAGCACAATCAGAAGTACTATAGGAAACATTAGCAAAGCTATACCACCAGGGATTAAAAGCAGAATCAGTAGTTTAACTTCTGGATTAGGAGAGTTTACAGGTAAGATAACAGCCACTTTAGTTGCATTACGAGGATTAGGAAAAATTCCTGGGCTAAAAGGGCTAGAAAAATCATTAGTAGACCCGATTTTAAAAATAACAAGCAAACTACCTGGAATTGGCGGAACTATTAGCAGTATTATAAGTAAAATTACAGGTGTTAAGTTACAAAGTGATAGTGCAGGAGATAAAATGCTTCAAGCTGGAGATAAAATGCTTCAAGCTGGAGATAAAATCTCAAATTCAATTAATAATAATCACAACATGCCTTCTGATGGTTCACTAGGAGGCGGAACGAAAAGCAACTATAAAAACGACCCTAAAAACCCTAAAAATAGAGTTACAGGTAACATTTCAGATGATGCAATCGACTTATTAAATGGTGGTATTACTGGAAGCGGTAAAGTAGTAACAAAAACAGGTGCTGTAAAAAAAGCTGGTATGTTAACTAGATTATTTGATTGGGGAGCTAATGCATCTGAAAAAGGCGGAATTAAGGGCAAAATAGGTGGATTGGTTGCTAAAGGCGCTGTTGGAATGCAAGGACTTCTTAGCAAAATTGGCGGTTCAAAACTCGGCAAAGGTGTAAGTAGCCTATTTAGTAAAATTGGCGGTTCAAAGTTTGGAAAAATAACAGGTGGATTGTTCAAAGGAATCGGTAAAGGTGGAAGTGGTTTACTTAAAGGATTAGGTAAATTCGCTGGAAAAGCTGGAGAAGCTGGTGCTGGTTTTGACATTGCTATGGCGTTACCCGATTTGTTCTCTGAATCAAAAATGAAGGGCGGAACTAAAAAAAATAAGGCTATAGGAGGAACTGTTGGCGGTACTGCAGGTTCTATTTTAGGCGGTGTATTAGGAACTATGACTGGTATACCTGGCGGAACAGTAGTTGGTAGTATGATTGGTCAAGGAATTGGTGGCAAAATTGGTTCATTCATTGGGAAAAACGCAAGTAATATTGGTAAATTTTTTAGTGGAGTTGGCAAAACAGCTGGTAATATCGGTAAAACTATTGGTAACGTATTTAAAAACTTTAAACTTCCTAAAATAAGCATGCCTAAGTTACCTAAAATCAGTAACCCTTTTAAAAATTTTAAGTTTC
>X285_Short_beaked_Echidna__coassemble_446_pt1 | contig 24573 bp, 34 predicted proteins | sample X285_Short_beaked_Echidna__metabat2_high_PE_005 | metagenome-assembled genome bin X285_Short_beaked_Echidna
GCTATTCGACTCGCGTGACCTGCACGCAGAGGTAGCGTGTTATGACCTTGAGGGCCGCTTTATTTGCCTGGCTGAATGTCGTGCCGCTGTGGCGTTCGGTGATACCGAAACAGGCCGCGAGCACAGTCGCCAGCGTAAGCAGATGATGACGGCCACGAAGAAAGCCGCGAAATCTCAGAAGCGTATGACCACCATCGAAGTGAATGACCTGTTGCCGAAGATTACCCCGCCAGAAGCACCAGCGCGGCACGTCGTCGAGCGTTTTTATTCGCAGGGAAATACAGCCAGAAAGATAGTGGAAGAAGCGCAGGAACAGGCCAGCCAGAACGACATGATTTTCCAGCAGGCCATGCGTAATGCAAAAAAACGGAAATAAAAAAGCAGCCTTGCAGGGCCGCTCTTTAAATACAGTGAAATAGTTTTAGCAAAACGAAAATACAGGATTAAAAAATATGACGCAAATTAATCACGATTTATTGCGCGACACCCTTCGCGCGTTGATTGACAGCAAAGAAGTTACCGGAGCGGCAGTGGCGCGTGAATCAGGGCAATCCACTGCGGCTATCTCCCAGTATTTGAATAACAAATACAAAGGTGATAATGAGGCCGTGGCACAAAGCCTTAATACCTGGCTCGAAGCCCGCAACGCCGCGCAGAACACGCTGCCGGTTGTGCCGTCATACGTTGAAACGCCGACGGGTGCCAAAATCATCGCCGCCCTGACGTATGCGCAGATTACGCACACTATTGCACTGGTATACGGCCATCCGGGCGTAGGCAAATCGCAGGCGATCAAACAGTTTGCCGCCACCGGCAATAACGTGTGGCGCATTACGGCCAGCAAATCACGTACGAACGAGCTGGAGACCATGTACGAGCTGGCGCTGGTCATGGGTATCAGTGACGCACCGTACCAGCGCGGTGCGCTTTCCCGTCTGCTGCGTCACCGTTTGAGTGAAACCAACGGCCTGATCATCATTGATGAGTCTGACTGGTTGAGTTACGACGCCATCGAGGAGCTGCGCATATTGCAGGAGGAATGCAATATCGGGCTGGCGTTCGTCGGCAATCACAAGGTTTATGACCGCCTAACCGGTGGCACCCGTAGCGTGGATTTTGCCCGCCTGTTCTCACGCGTGGCGAAGAAAGTCGTTATTGACCGCGTGCTGGTCGGTGACGTTGATGCGTTTTGCCAGGCATGGAACGTGACTGGCCGCGATGAGCGCAACCTGCTGCGTGCTATTGCCAAACGCCCCGGCGCGCTGCGCTCTCTCTCTCATATTCTGCCGCTGGCCTCTATTTACGCCCAGGGTAATAACGCTGCGGTTAATACCTCCCACATTCACGCGGCCATGCTTGAACTCGGCCATGCAGAACTTACAGATGCGGAGTAAAGACAATGCACAGTGAAATGATGGCCGAACATCTTGCTATGGCAAACGCGGCGCAGGACTGGCTACGCAGCCACGGCAGCCGGGTGACGGATATGCGCGTGTTTATGCGCCGCCCGATGCTGGAGATTGCCTGCCCACCGGTTGATCTGATTAACACCGCTTCAAGGATTAGCGAAACATCAAATGGTCACACCCGCTCAGTGTGGGTGGCTTCATTCAACGGCTGCCGGATTATCTGGAGGTAACAATGGCGACCAAATACAGCATGGAACAGGTGAATAAATGCCGCGAGTTATACCAGCGTGGCGACTCAGTAACGCTGATTGGCGCGCTGATGCAGATGCCCGTCACAACGGTGAGCCAGATTGTAAATAACACAATCAGAGTTGATCCGGCGTACACGGCCAAACGTAGCGACAATTCGAGCTGGCGGCGCTGGCTGTCAGTGGAGGTTGATTTTATCCGCGAGAATGCCGGTATTTTGCGTCTCGACGAGATAGCGGCACAGCTGAACCGCACAAGCCACGCAGTGCGCCGCATGGCCCTGACTGAGGGGATTTCATTATCCACCCGCAGCGTTGATCCACATGATGCCTGGCTGTGCCAGCAGCTATTTAAAGAAGGTTTAAAGGTCGGCGTAATTGCCGAAAAAATGGAAATGAGCCGCCGAACCGTCAGCCGAATTATTCAATCTGAGCAAATTATGGAGAGTCAAAATGGCTAAGCAAGTTATTACGATCATTATCGAAGACGGCCAGAACGAAGATAAGAAGAATGGGGTTAATTGCCGCCTGCAAATTGATGCCGAGTATGAAGCTGGTTCTCACTCTCATCTCGTCGCCCTGGCTTTCGGTGAAAAATTCAAAGCCATTATGGATGTCACTACCGAATATGCACAGACACAGCAGCAAAATAAACACCGTTCCGCAATTTCATTAACCCGGAGTATTCACTAATGAACAGTACAGACGTTATCCCGGCTGGTTATCGCAAAAATGCGCAGGGCTATTTAGTCCCTGAATCACAGGTAAAACCCATCGACAAACTGCGCGATGAGGTTGTAATGCGGATTGTTGAGTCAGCCCGCGAACAACGTCACCAGCTCACCGCTTTTAAACTGGAATCGATGCAGCAGATTGCTGATTTTGTTGACCTGTCAGCGTCTGAATATGGCATTGAATACGGCGGCGCAAAAGGCAACGTCCTGCTCGCCAGCTTTGATGGCCGTTATCAGGTGCGCCGGGCCGTGGGTGAGCACCGCGTCTTTGACGAGCGCATTCAGGCAGCAAAAAAGCTGATTGATGACTGTATCGCCCAGTGGTCAGGCGGTGCGGATGCGAAACTGATGGCCCTCATCGAGCACGCGTTCCGCGTTAACAAACAGGGCAAAATTGACGTTAACCAGGTATTAAGTTTACGCCAGCTCGATATCGATGATCCGCAATGGCATGAGGCAATGGATGCGATAGCCGATGCAATTCAAGTAACCGGCACAAGTCAGTATTTACGGTTATATGAGCGAATGAATGACGGGAACTATAAACAAATATCACTGGATTTAGCGAAGCTGTAATAAACCACTAACCCATTAATTTTTTAATTACGGCGTGCTGGCCGGGGGCTTCTGCACGCCAAATTTGACCGGAGATAATTATGAATACCAATGATTCGCAGGTGATAGAGATTATTCAGCAGCTTGCTGAATGGCATAAAAAACGTGTCGAAAATGTGCGTCTGATTATCGATACCGTAGATGCGGAAATTAACCTTGATGGTTTGGGCATCCTGGCTGCTGACTCTGAGCAGGCGAAATGGTTGCGCATTGGTGCCCACGTGGCGCTAGACCAGTTCGAGCCATTCCCCGTCACTATTTCACAGTCTGCCGATGATGAGGATTGCGACGATGACGAGTAAATCAAAATTATATGACCGTGCTTTTAACGAATGGGGATTCGATAAGCAGGTATTAAAACTTGCTGAGGAATCCAGCGAGCTATCTACAGCCGCCTGTCAGTTCCTGAACCATAGCGGTAGCGGTAAGCAAGTTGCAGAGGAATGCGCTGACGTAGAAATCATGATCGAGCAAATGCGCCATAACGGCATGGCACCGGCAATCGACGAGGAGAAAGAGCGCAAACTGGCCCGGCTGGCGCGGCTGCTTGAGGGCTTCGCCGATACTGATGCAAATCCAGATATTAGCGGGATGTTGAAACAGCTTGATGAAACTGAGCATTTCTATCATGAAGACCATGACGAACTGTGCCAGGCGATGCTGGAATTTGATTATTTTCGTGCCAGCCAGTACGCCCGCCGTGCTGCTGGCCGTCTGATGCATATCGCTCAACAACTTGACCGGATCGGCCGTCACCGTGCCACACCAAACTCTGCACGGACTGAGATTTATCAGGATTTATTGGCACTGGATCGGACGTTCAAAAACGAGGCCGACAAATGAAACAGCAACCCTCTGCCATTGTTCCCGTTAAACCCGATGCAACCACCACCGCTATCACAAAGGCGCAATGGTGTGCCATTGAGGCCGAACTTAAAAACCGTGCGTATGCATCGATTGAATTTAAGCTGCCTGGTGGCGAGCTGATTAGCGTTGTGAAGCAGTTCATAGCAGAAAACCGGCTCGGTCTGGTTGTGGGGATTGATGGCAAATATAAAGCCATCTGGGGATATCCGCGTTTTGGTGAATTTTTGCCGCTGGTTAAATCAATCTGGTGCCGTAAAACCCACAAGCCGGGCGCTAAAGCTATCAGACGTATTTCTGCCATCAAAGGCGGTAAGACGTTTCTCAAGCGTAAGGAAAATGCACATTTGCATGAAGTTGTTGAGTATTGGGTGCCGTATTTCAACACCGCACGCGCACTGATTACGCAATTCAAAAAAATCGAAGGTATCCAGCTAATCACTGAATTAGCGATCCCGGAGGCGTCCCATGACTAAGCCCGTTTTGTATATGACCTCTGCCCGTAATGCTGCGGACACGGAGCGCGCCTGTAACTATCGCCACGCGGCTGTTATGTGGCGCAACGCTGGCCGCAATACTGCAAATATCAAAAATCAGCAGTGGTGTGAAAACCGTGCTGAATGCTGCACGCGTTTAGCAGCACTTCGTCAGGTTGATGAGGTGAAATCATGAGACGTGATGTGGACTACAAACGCGCACAGCGCGAACGTGACCGCGCTGCGGGGGGTAAAGTGATCACCATTAAGCTGACCGCTGACGAGGTTCGCAAGCTGGAACTGGCCCGCACCCTGCGTAATGCAGGGGCGGCACCATATCCGGTTAATGATTATTTAACCCTGCTGCTTGAGAACGACGTCACGCAACTGGTGCAACAAATGGCCCAACTGAAACCCTGCGCCCGTTGTGGCAAAGCGCTGCCGGAAACCTGCGGCGGGGATTTTAAACCTGAGGCGGCTTGTTTCCTGAACCGTGATTACCGTCATCTGGCTCTTACGCGTCTGACGTGTCAGACGGGTGAATTTGACGACCTTCTGACAAGATACAACGCCACGGGCGGTGCCGCATGATTTACGTCGTTGTTTACCTGATTATCGCGGTGCTGATGTTTATCGGCACATCGCTGGTGTGTCGTAATCATCCCGATAAATACTGCGATTCTAATCTCTTCGAGGTTGTGGTTGTTAGTCTGTTGTGGGGAGTGATGCTCCCTACCACTGCCGTTGTTTTTGGTATTTGTGCGGCTAACGAAACGAGGCAGGAGTGGTTAAAAAAATGACCAGAGCGCAGCTTATCAAACTGATCCACGTTGCCCGCCGTGAGGCGGGTATTGATGACGAAACGTACCGGGCAAAACTGGCAGCGGCCACCGGCAAAACGAGCTGCCGTGACCTGGATATTACCGGGCTGAATAAGGTGATCGAGTCGTTTCGTGAAAGCGGGTTTAAGGCCAAATCGAAGCCCGCGAAACCTCGCACCACTGAGCACCAGCGCACGGAAATCATCGGCAAAATTCGCGCCGTGTGGCATGAAATGCACCGCCACGGTTTTCTGCGTTGCGGCAGTGACGCGGCTCTTAATCAGTATGTGCAGCGCATGACGTCCACGCCGAACGGAGGCGCTGGCATTGCGAGGCTCGACTGGGTGAATGGTGCGCTGGCAATTACCGTCGTCGAAACCCTCAAGAAATGGCACGCCCGCGAAATGCGCCGGAAAATGGAATCCGCTGGGATTAATGTGCCACGTTCGTTGCGTGGGTATGTAGCGTTGGCTGAACAATTTAATACGGAGGTGAGCCGTGGAAACATTGCCATTTAAAGTGGTTAAGGCGCTGGGGCGGGAGCTGCATATCGAATGCCCACACTGTGGTGAAGTTGCCGCCTTTGAGCTGATGGAACTTAACCCGCAGCAGTCAGAGGCAGCGTGCTGCCCGTGTGGGGCTGTCGTGAAATATGTTGATCGTGTATCAGTCAAAAGCCCGGAGGCACGCCCATGAAACTAACCCGTTGCCCAATCTGCCACAGCGAGCTGCATCTTGATGCGCTTATTTCCGACGACGCCGGGCGCGAACTGCTCGCCATTATCGCCCAGTTACCCTCTGGTACAGCGCGTGGGATGGTTGAATACCTGGCATTGTTTCGCCCGGAAAAGTCGCACCTGACGAACGGGCGCGCCCTGAAACTTATTCAAGAAGTGCTCGAAAAATACAGGCCTGGCCGTGTACTGGCCGATGCGCTGTTTACCACAGCGCAGCAGATTCATGCCGCCCGCGTTCGTGGCGGTGCGCAGGTCATGAACGGGCACAATTATCTGGCGAAAGTGTACGAGAGCAGTACGCTCAAATTCGCCGATTGTCGTGCCGAGGAAAGTTCAGCAGCAACCAGCACAGCACCGGCCCGTGATGCGCAGGCCGAATATAATGCGCAGCTGAAAAAATTCAACATTGACCCGAGCACAACGGTGCAGGGGAAATTGCGTGGAGTGAAATCCAAATGACAAAAAATAAACCAACCGACGTTATTTTATCGGAGAGTAAGTATCAGGCAATGCAGTACGCTCTACAGGCCAGAATGAATTTACAGTTCACCACCGTAGAACTGAGTAATATTTTGAACTGGCTGATATCCCCTTATCAAGTGGGTGACAAGGAATTAGAAACCGCCCAGGAACTGCAAAATAAAATCTATCGGGTATATCTGGAGGCCTGCCGTAATGAAAAATAACAAACTAACAGGCGAACAGATCGCGCTATGGCGTGCTGATGCTGAGTCAGTGCTGAAAAATGCTGATGAATATAGCTCGGAGTACGCCGCCGCTCGCGCTATTTCGGAGTTAACCGCTGAGCTTCAGGAATACCGAAACAATTACCAGTGGCGTGAGGGGATAAAAGACGATGAATAACAAACTCACAGACGAGCGCATAGCTCATTTCATCGAGGGAGTGTCGCAATATGAGCGCCTTTATCCCGGTGCTGATAATGGAAATCCGTTTCCGCCCTCTGAAATATTGGCAGTATTTATGGAGCTTCAGGAATACCGCAAAGCCAGTAAGCTATCCGTCACGGATTCATTTCTTGATGAGCTGGATACCCTGATTGACCTGTGTCGGACGTATTCGATGTTTAGTGGCGAGAGCCACGCCCCGCGAACAGAGAGGCGATGCCTTGACGCTATGAAGAAAATTGCAGCAATCCGCGTCACTGGCACCGTTGAGGGGAGTCAGTGAAATGATCGCAATCATTGGAACAATCATTGTCTGGGCCTTAGTTGTTTTAGGTGTTATTGCCGGGCTATTTTTCGCCTTCATCGGTTTTATGTGCTTTGTTAGCTTGCTTGGGGAGTAATCATGATGTCAGCGGCACAAAACGATCTGTTCGACTCGCACTCGGAAATGGCTGTTTTGCTTGAGAATCTGAGCGCACTGCCTCCTGCCGAGTTGCAGCGTGTGTGGCCGGAGACATTACGCGACTTGCTGGCCGTTATTCTGCGAGCCGTGCAGGCGTACGGTCTGGCAGATGATGAGGCGCATAAACTGGCCTCTAACATCGCGTTTTCTCTCGGCGGTTATCTCGGCGGGCGCACCATTTATCTGCCAAATGCTGACAAGCTGAAAACGGCAATCCGTGATACGTTGATTTATTCAGAGTTTAACGGCCATAATATCCGGCTCTTGATTGACCGTTATAAACTGTCAGAAAAACAACTCTATAAGATTATGGAAAATCAGCGACGATTATTTGTCGCCAAGAATCAGCGCAATTTACCACTCTGACAAGACCGCCTCCGGGCGGTTTTTTGTTTTCTCTGATATGTGAGAAACCCGCCCCAAACCTCCCCCGCATTACGATTGCTCCGAGAGTTTTTATTTACGGCCTTTTCGCTGTTAACAACTGGAGCAATAAAAATGAAATCCGAACGAATCCGAAAAATTAAGACGCTGATTTCTACTGCGATTATGGCTGGTGCCATGTTGTCGCTGTCTGGTTGCGTCGTGCCAACGATGAATGCCAGCCAGATCCGGCAAAGCATCGACACCTGCACAAATGCACACCTAGAAAATATCGTATTTATGCGAGCGGATAAAACCGTGTTGCATGTTGACTGTACGCCAGTGCCTTCAGATATCCAGAACGCGGTGACGGTAAAGCACCCAATTTTCTATGCTGCATCACCGGGCCACACCAAACCCGAACATCTGAAACCGGTGGCACACTCTGAATGAGTGAACAGATAGACGAAGCGCAGGCATTAGCTGAGCGCTTTATTGAATCCTGTCTGCACCAACAGCAGTTGCGGGCGCATAGCAGTCAGGCCGAACCGGCAGGCGGGCCTCGGGATTGTGAATGTTGTGGTGAACCGATACCACCTGCGCGTTTAAAAGTAGTGCCGTGTGCGCTGTTATGCGTTGAGTGTCAGACGTTCCAGGAGCGCCGCCAGCATGGGTGAATTTATGCGCAACCATTTGCCGCTCATGGGGCTGATTGCCAGCCTTATTACCGTTGTGTGGACTGTCGTTTTAACACTGCTCACTAAAACATATGCACGGCGCGAGGACCTGGACGAAGTGCGCACACGGATGCTGCAAGTTGAGGCAACCCTGAAATCACTGCCGACGGTTGAGCAATTCCACCGGGTAGAAATCGCCGTCAGTGAATTAAGCGGCGACATTAAAGAAATTAAAGCAGCGGTAAAGGCTATTGGACACACAAATAGTCTTTTGCTTGAGAAACACCTGACGGAGAAAGATTAAAAATGCACATGCGCGAAATTCTAGAGCAGCAGGCGCACCTGGTAATTCTGAAAGCGCTCACCGAATGTAATGGTGAAGCGAACGAAAGCATTCTGGAAAGTTGCCTGGATATTTACGGTTTGAAGTGTTCACGCGATCAGGTGCGCTCTTATATTTGCTGGTTATGCGAGCAGGGATTAGTGACTAAAGAAGAAATTAGCGGTTTCTATATTGTGACCATTACGGGGCGCGGCACCGATGCAGCGGACGGACGCACAACCGTGCCCGGCGTGAAAAAACCACGCCCTCGATAAAATGATAATTACATCTGCCCTTAATATTGGCTGGCTGCTGCTGGCATTAGCGCTGGAGAATTGCCGTGACGAAACGTGAAAAGCCGACACGCGGCCGCGCCTCAAAAATAGATTTATTACCTTCGAATATTCAAAAAGAATTAAATAATCTCCTTGCTGATAAAAAATTCACGCAGGGTGATATCCGGGCGGCCATCAATGAACTGATTGACCGCCACGGCCTGCCGGAAGATATGAAGCTTTCCCGCAGCGGGTTAAATCGTTACGCAGCGAGCATGGAAACAGCCGGTGCCAAAATCCGCGAAATGAATGCCATTGCGGCACAGTGGACGGGGAAAATAGACATAGAGAGCAGCGGCGAAACCTCAAAGCTGCTGATCCAGATGGTTCGCTCGCTGGCGTTTGATGTGTCCATCAAATTGCAGAACGGCGAAAACAGCATAGATCCGAAGGGGCTGAAAGAGCTGGCAACCGCCATCGAGAAGCTCGAAAAATCCGCCAGCGAAGGATTCAAGCGTGAGCAGGAAGTCCGTAAAGTCATGGCGCTTGAAGCGGCGAACGCCGTCGAGAATGTCGCCAAATCTGCGGGCCTGAGCGTCGAAGGTGCGGCCATGATACGTCAGCAGATTCTGGGACTTGCGCAATGACCAGCGCCGAAAATAAACAGCTCACCAGTGCCAGCTCCGCCGCCATTATCAGCGGCGAACTTAATGCCGATGAAGTGCTGCTGCCGTACCAGAAAAAATGGATTGCCGACACATCGCAGCTCAAGATTGCGGAGAAATCCCGCCGCACCGGCATCACCTGGGCGGAAGCGGCCGACGCCACCCTCTGTGCCTCAATGGCCCGCGAGGCCGGGGGCACAGACCATTTTTATGTTGGTTCATCGAAGGACATGGCCCGCGAATTTATCGACGCTGCGGCCATGTGGGCGCGAGCGTTTAATCGTGCGGCCAGCGAAGTCAGCGAGGAAATTTTGCAGGATGAGGATAAGGATATTCTCACCTATGTGATCGAGTTTGCCAGCGGGTTCAAAATCAAAGCACTGTCGAGCAATCCCCGCAACTTGCGCGGGATGCAGGGCAACGTGACCATAGATGAGGCGGCATTCCACGAACGGCTGGCTGAGGTGCTTAAGGCGGCACTGGCGCTAACGATGTGGGGATCGAATGTGCGGCTTATCAGCACGCACAACGGTGACGATAACCTGTTTAACGAGTTGATAAAGGACTCACGCGCCGGGCGTAAACGCTATTCAATACACCATATTGCCATAGATGAAGCCTGCCAGCAGGGGCTATATCAGCGTATTTGCCAGGTGACAAAGCAGTCATGGAGCGAGGCGGCCGAGGCGATATGGATTGCCAACCTTTTGAAAGACACCGCCACCGAAGAGGATGCGCAGGAAGAATATTATTGCGTACCGAAAAAATCAGGTGGTGCGTATATCCCCCGCCCGTTGCTTGACCGTGCTGCCCGTGCTGAGCACGTCGTGCTGCGCTTCGAGGCTCCGCCGAACTGGCTCACGTGGACAGAAGAGCAGCGCCATGACGAAACGGCCGAATGGTGCCGCGACGTGCTCGGCCCTGAACTGGACAAGCTCAACCCGGATTTAAAGCACGCGTTCGGCGAGGATTTTGCTCGCTCCGGGGATCTATCCATATTCACCGTCTGCGAGGTGGCCGCGAACACGGCGCGCCGGATGCGTATCACCGTTGAGCTGTTCAATATCACCTATAACCAGCAGCGTGAAATTATGTTTTTCATGCTGGAGAGAATGCCGCGCTTATGCGGTGGCGCGTTCGACGGCACCGGGAACGGCGGCTATCTGGCCGAGGCCGCTGTCCTGCGCTACGGCGTCGAAATGATTGACGCCATACACCTGACCGATAACTGGTATCGGGAATGGATGCCGAAATACAAAGCGCTCTATGAGGCGGATTTAATTGAAATCCCGCTTAACGAGGAAATCATCACCGACCAGCGGCACATCCAGGTGATTCGCGGCGTCCCAAAAATAGACAAGGCCCGCTCCGAAACTAAAGGCGGAGCTAAGCGTCACGGCGACAGCGCAGTCAGTTACTGCATGGCCGTGCGGGCGTCGTATATGGAAGGTTACGAAATTGACTACACGCCACTGCCATCAAGGCGAGGGCATGAACAGAGCGAACAGCGCGGCCCTGATTTTGATGACCGTGACGACCTTTATAACGAATTTGACCGAGGGTGCTGGTAATGGGTTTCTTTGTCGTTCTGCTATTTCAGTTTTTGGTGGTCGTCGCTGATCTTCGAAGTGGTCAGCATGGTGGTGCCATTTTTATAGCAACTGGGTTGGTGTGCTATTGGATCTGCATATGGATGGAACTCCAGCGACAGGTGCGCATTTATACCGATAACGTTATACCCAAAATTTCAAAAAGTGAGTTTAATCATGGCTAAATCTCCTATTGTGGACGCCTGGGGCCGTCCATACGAATACCACGACGAACCGCAGACGGTTGCCGATCCTAATCTGGCGATTGTCGCCAGTCGTGCGCAAACGCACCCCTCATCCGGTATCGATCCGAACCGTGCCGCGATGACTATGCGCGCCGCCGAACAGGGTGATTTGACGGCACAGGCAGACCTCGCTGAGGATATTGAAGAGAAGGACAGCCACATTCAGGCCGAACTCGGCAAACGCCGCCGTTCGCTGCTTTCCGTCGGCTGGACGATTAAGCCGCCCCGCAATGCCAGCGTACAGGAAAAAATAGACGCAGCATGGATTGAGGAAGTGCTGCGTGATGCGGTGTGGTTGCAGGATATGATTTTCGATGCATCCGACGCGATTTTGAAAGGTTATTCCGCGCAGGAAATTACCTGGCAGTACGCCGAGAAGAAGCAAATCCCGCAGGCGATTGAATGGCGTGACCAGGGTATTTTTCAGATCCATCCGAAAGACAAAAATTTGCTCATGCTGCGTGACGGCAGTTATACCGGCGTGGCTCCGAACGTGTTCGGCTGGATGATCCACCGGGCCAAATCAAAATCAGGCTACGTTTCGCGTATAGGTCTGATCCGTACGCTGGTCTGGCCGTTTATATTCAAAAACTATTCCGTTCGTGACCTGGCTGAATTTCTCGAAATCTACGGTCTGCCGCTGCGCGTGGGTAAATACCCCTCCGGGGCTAGTGAGAAAGAAAAGGCTACGCTGTTAAAAGCCGTGATGAGTATCGGGCATAACGCTGGCGGTATCATTCCAATGGGAATGACGATTGATTTTCAGGATGCTGCAAAAGGCCAGAGCGATCCGTTTACCGCCATGATCGACTGGTGCGAGAAGTCTGTCAGTAAGGCGATTCTCGGCGGCACGCTGACCTCTTCGGCTGACGGCAAGACCAGCACGAACGCGCTCGGCGAAGTTCACGATCAGGTGCGTACCGAGGTGCGGGACAGCGATTTAAGCCAGCTGGCTATCACAATAAACCGCGATTTAATTTACCCGCTATATGCACTCAACTGTAAATCGTGCCGTTCGCCCACGCGCCAGCCGCAGATAGAGTTTGATACCAGCGAGCCGGAGGACATCAAAACCTATTCCGCTGCGCTGCCGAGTCTCGTTAGCGTAGGGCTACAAATTCCGGCCAGCTGGGTACATGAAAAACTGCGTATCCCTGAGCCAAAACCCGGCGAGGCGGTATTGAGCACCGGAGGTATAACCGATGCCACCAGACCCGCACCGGCGAAAAAATCTGATCCGGCACCGCTGGCGGCGCTGGCTGCCACTAACCCCGACCCCGAGCTGGACGAACTCGACGATATGACCGCAAGTGTTACCGGCGAACAGTGGTCTGCTGTCATGCTGCCGATACTTCAGCCGGTCATTGATGCGATCAATACCGATGGCCCGGCCGCAGCGATGGCCGCCGCGGCAGAACTGTTCCCGAAGATGGATGACACACAGCTCACGCAACTGCTGTCCCGCGCCATTTTTGCCGTTGATGTATGGGGGCGACTCGATGGCATCGATCAATAAAAGCCCTGTTGATCTGGGGGTAGCCGCCAGCCTGCCGCCCAAAGAGGCAATCAGCTATTTTGAGTCGAAGGGCTATACCATATCCTGGAACTGGTACGAGACGCTGGAGGCGGCGCACGCCCGTGCGTTTACAGTAGCAAAATGTACGAACCTCGATGTGCTGAACACTATCCGCGCCAGCGTTGACAGCGCGTTAAAGTCAGGTATGACGGAGCAGCAATTTATTGACCAGCTCACGCCAACCCTGCAAAAGCTGGGATGGTGGGGAAAACAGACTGTTGTAGACAGCTCGGGCACAGCACAAACCGTGCAGCTCGGCAGCCCACGCCGACTAGCCACTATTTATCAGACCAACACCCGCACAGCGTACGCATCCGGCCGCTATGCGCAGATGATGAATAACGCCGCTGATTTTCCTTACTGGCAGTATGTGGCGGTGATGGATTCGCACACCCGCCTGACGCACGGCGAGCTGAATCTGATGGTTTTCAGATATGACGATCCGTTCTGGCAAACGCATTACCCGCCGAACGACTGGGAATGCCGCTGCCGCGTTCGTACCATGAGCGAGGGCCGTTATCAGGCCAGCGGGATAAATGTCACAGATAGCACCGGCATGTTGAGCACAAAGACCGTGGATGCTGGCACCGATCCATTTACCGGCGAGGTATATCAGACCACCGTCACCACGTTCAATAATGGCTCGGTATCCATGACGCCGGGTGCGGGCTGGTCGTATAACGTTGGGGCGGCTGCGTTCGGTACTGATGCAGCTGCGTGCCGCAAGCTCATCGAAACCCCGGATGCGGATCTGCGCCGCCAGTTTATTCAGACCCTGAACAATGCACCTGCGCGCCGTCTGGATTTTTCCGTATTCGTCAATAAGGTAATCGCCAGTCAGGCTATTACCGGAGCATTGCAGGCGGTTGGGTTCGTGACTGATGACGTTGCCAGCGCCGTCAGGGCAAAAACAGGCCAGCCGCCCGCACGTATGGCCGTGATAAACGATAACCAGATTAACAGCGCGCTGATGCCTGCGAGCGACAGCTCGCCAGCTATGACAGCGGCAGACCTGTCAAAACTTCCTGCCGTTATGGCTAACCCGACGACGGTGCTACTCGATACGCAAACGGGTGACGTGTTGTACTGTGGCGCGGGTGAAAAAGCGCGCCCGGTAGCCGTGGTGCCATTCAGTGAAGCGGGTAAAGACAGCTTGCAGGATGTGGCAATCGGGGCGCGTATGCTGACACCTGACACGCTGGAGTCTGCGGTGGCATCCGGGCAGTACGAAATCATCCAGGGCGATTTATGAAAATTGAATTTGCACAGGATGCCGGGACAGCAAAGCTGCGCAAAGCTTTTGAACAGTTGGGCAGCAAAAAACTCGGCCGGGACGTTATGCGCGTGGCCACCGGTGCGATGCAGGAGGCGTCAGATTTTGCCTTCAGCAATGAGCGCGACCCAAACACCGGCGAGAAGTGGGTGCCGTGGTCAGATGATTATAAAGACTGGCGCGAAGAGCACGGCTTTACTCCCGGTAAAATAATGACCTTATCCGGTCAGTTAGCCAGCTCGCTCACGACAGAGTATGGCGATAACTGGGCAGTGATTGGCACGAATAAAATTTACGGGGCAATCCATCAATGGGGCGGATTACCCGGTATGGCACCCGGCCCGGCAGCAATACCGGCGCGGCAATATATGGGCCTGGATGATGTGGGCGAGTCAATGATTTTCACGAAGATTGAAAAGTCATTAGATAGTGCGCTAAGCGGCATCTAGTTTCATTGGCTATCAATAATGTCGCCACCAGAATCGGGGAAAGTTGCCAGCGCCACTCTAAGCAACGAAAGGCGCTTAGCTACACCAATCTACCATGACAAATCATTTAAACGCGCCAACGCGTTTTTAAACGTGTTTTAAACGGGGTATAGTCCGATCCTGCGGCACGATTTTGCAGCCTGTTAAAAAATTCGTGCCGCACTGCGTTTAATCCCCTCATTAATAGTACCGCTCGTTTTCTCTGATATATGAGAAACCCACACCCAATAGCTCGCACGTCAAACTGCGGCTATGAAAACACAAATCCCACATAAAACAGCCACCGCAGCACTGAGCGCAACCGCTCCGCAGAATCTTGCGGCGCTGTCGATGTTCGAGCTGCAAACAGGCAACGGCACCGACGTCGAGCCGGGCTGGCAGCAAATCCTGCCCGCTGGCACGTTCAATGCCCGCGACGGCCGACCGTTTGATGTGGCAGCCGGTTCGTGGTTGATGGATGAAATCGCGTTTCAGTCAATCCGTGAGCAACTCGTCGCACTCAATCAGCCGGTGCTCATCGACTACGACCACCAGACCCTGCACAAAAATACCACCGGGCAAAAAGCCCCCGCCGCTGGCTGGGTGCCATCGGCTGACGCCATCAAATTCGATCCCCGCTTCGGCCTGATGATTAAACCCGACTGGACTGAAAGCGCCCGCGAAGCCATCAAACGCAATGAGTTTAGATTCCCGTCTGCCGTCATCAACTACGACACCGACACCGGCCGCGTGCTCGAGTTACGGATGGTGGCGATTACCAACGACCCCGCAGTCACCGGCATGAAAGCGCTAACCGCGCTCTCTGCTGAACAGAACACCCCAACAAATAACGAACCGGAGATCACCCCCGTGAGCGAAGAAATGAAACATCTGCTCGGCCTGCTCGGCATTACTGTCGAAACGGGCAAAGAGCTGACGGCCGAACAAGGCGCTGCGGCATTGTCAGCCGTGGAGGCGTTGCAGACCAGCGCCGCTAAAACTACCGAGCTGGAAACGCAGGTTACTGCACTAAGCGCACAGACCGGCGCGGGCGGTATTCCTGATCCGGCGAAATACGTGCCGGTGGCCGTGGTTGATGGGCTGACCAAACAACTTGCTGCGTTGTCTGCGGAAAGCACCACCGGCAGCGTTGACAGCATTATTGAAAAGGGACGCGCCGAGGGCCGGGTATTTGAGGCCGAAGTGGACTGGCTCAAAAACTACGGCAAGACCAGCGGTGCGGCTGCGCTGTCGGCCTACGTTGAAAAACGCCCGGCCATTCCGGGACTGACTCCCCAGCAGCAGAGCACCACGGTGCCGGAGAAAGAAAAAGGCGCGGCGGCACTGTCGGCCGAGGATCGGGCGGTCATGCGTGCCACCGGTATCAGTGAAGCGGACTTCATCGCCGCCCGTAAAAAACAGCTTGAGGCATCCTAATGATTATCACCAACGCAACACTCCAGGCGCTACGCACGTCATTTGACGTCAGTTTCCAGAAAGGTATTGAGGGTGCGAAATCTCAGTATCAGAAGGTAGCGACGGTTATTAACTCCACCTCGGCCTCCAATACCTATGGCTGGTTAGGCAGTATGCCGAAGTTGCAGGAATGGATCGGCGCTCGCCCGATGACCAACCTGAAAGAGTTCGGTTATCAGATTTTTAACAGAACGTGGGCGAATGGTATCAGCGTGTCACGCGATGCTATTGAAGATGACGAGTTGGGTATGTATGGCACACTTGTCGAGATGATGGGCCAGGAAGGGGCGATCTTCCCGGATGAACTGATTTTCGCACTACTCAAAGGCGGATTTGATTCACTTTGCTACGACGGTCAGAACTTTTTCGATACCGATCACCCCGTCTACCCTAACACCGACGGCACCGGCACTGCGACCAGCATGAGTAACGTATTTATGCAGGATGCTGAATGGACAGGCACGCCGTGGTATCTGCTCGACTGTTCCAAACCGTTACGTCCGCTGATCTGGCAAGATCGCCGCAAACTGGCGACCACTTCCGTTACCGACCCGCAGGCCGAGGCCGTATTTAATAACAATGAATACAAATACGGTTCCGATATGCGCGGCAATGCGGGCTATGGATTCTGGCAATTGGCGGTTGCCGGGCTGGGCGATTTGACCAGTGACAATCTGTGGTCTGCCTACAACGCCATGACAGCCATTACCGCCGACGGTGACAAGAAACTCAATCTGCGTCCGTCAATGCTGGTTGTGCCGCCATCTCTCCAGAAGCAGGCGATCCAGATCCTTACCCGCGAATTTGTCACCAGCGAAGGCGGCACGGTCACGAATGAATGGCCGGGCATGGGCGTTGATTTGTGCGTGACGCCATACGTTGCATAACACCGGATTAAAACCAGTTTAAACGGCCATCGTGGCCGTTTTATCGGAGCAAAAAATGAAAGAGCAAAATAACGAGGTGTTCAATGTGTCAGTGCAGAGCACAAGGCCAGACGGCTATCGCCGTGGCGGTTTCGACCTTAAACGCGGCATTAATCAGCTTAAGCATGTTTCTTTTACTGCACTTATGCAGATTAAACGCGATAAGTCTGTGGCGATTCTGGACGTCGAACGCATTCGCCCTGATGAGCCGCTGGGCATGGGTAATCAAAACGCCACCGTTAATCTCGACCTACCGCAGGTTTTTTCAACGGATGAAAACACCGGGGCGCAGCTGCTGGATAACGGCATGAACGCCGACACCTCCGCACTGCTGAAAACCCCGGCCGAGCTGGCCCTGCTGATCCCACAATTGACCCCGGAGCAGTTTACCCAGTCTGGCGTACCCGACAGTAAGGCGCTGGCAACACTGGCCGGGCAATCAGTAACGGCTGCCGAACGTGACGAGGCGTGGGCGCTGCACCTCGCGAACGCGGACGGCGTGAAGGACCAGGAATAACGCATGAGCTATGCAACCGTTGAGGACATGCGCCTGCGCTATTCGGATTTTGAACTCATCAAACTGACGAATAAAAACGATGTGCAGCCAACTGAAATTAACCCCGCTGTGCTGGGGGTGGCACTGAGTTCTGCCAGCAGTGTAATCGACGGTTATCTGGCTGTACGTTACACCCTGCCGCTGTCTACCGTGCCGGAGTCGCTGACGAATTACTGCTGCATTATCGCCCGTTACCAGCTCGAAAGCGGGCTGGCAACGGATCAGGCTACCGAGCAGTACAAGCAGGCGATCAAGTTTTTGCAGGGCGTGTCGCAGGGCACCGTTCAGCTCGGCCCCGGCGACGACGGCACGGCCGTTGATACGGACGATGGCGCGGTAATTGAATCGGCGGGCAGCGTGTTCGCCCGTGGCAAATCAAAAGGCTTTATATGATTAGCGAAACACAGGCGGCCATCATTGCTGCCATTCGCCAGACGCTGGGGAACGCCGTTAAATCAGTTGAGCCGCATCCCGGTGACTGGTCAGCGCAAACCCTGCAACGGGTGATTATGTCCGCACCCGCCGTTTACGTTGCCTGGCTGGGTGCCAAACCGGGCAGCCGCCCGCAGCAGATTGTTAATAAATGGGTGGTGTTTATTGCTGCCCAGACGCTGAACGGCGTGCGGGCTGATGCGGTTGGAACCTATCAAATCACCGAGCGGCTGATGGCCATGTTTGCAGGCACCCACATTGCAGGCGTTAACGCCATGACGCTGACGAACGCCCGCAACCTGTGGAGTGAGCAGCAAAATAACGTAGGTGCAGCGATGTATGCCCTGTATTACGACGAACAGAGCGTGCTCGACCCCATCACCCCGGAACAGGGGCTGGATGATTTTCTGCGTCAGTGGCAGACCTTTGATCAGCAGCATGATGGCGAACCGAACATGCAGGCGCATATCAATTTACCTGGCCCCGGAGACAATAAATGAAGCAGGTGAAGCTATACCCCACACGGCGCGGACTGATTGTCCGTGATCCGCGAACACGTAAGCCACTATCAGATGATGGCGAAGTTAAGACGCTTTCAGGCTACTGGCTGCGCCGTATACGTGAGCGCAGCGTGTCTGAAAAGCCATTAGCCCCGGCAGCGGCCAGTGCGGCAGAAAATACTGCACCGGCGAAAAACCGTAAACAGACGGAGACGGACAAATGACCATCCAGTTTGAAAGCATTGCCAGCGATATTCGCACCCCGCTGTGCCAGATTGAGATCAACAACACCGGCGCGGTAACGGGTACGCCGACACCGCTTAATAAGGTGATGATTTTTGGTCAAATGGACGCTACCGGCACCGCCACCAGTGGCACGCTGTATAACGTCTTTTCGCCGTCGATGGCGCAGGGACTGTTTGGCCGCAGCTCAATGCTGGCTGCGCAGCTGGCTGCGTTTAAAGAGCTGAATACCAGTGCCGATGTGTGGGCGATTGCGCTGGAAGATGATCCGGCCGGTGTGGCAGCTGCTGGCGGTCTGGCCGTTACCGGCACGGCCACCGCAAGCGGCACGCTTTCAGTGATGATTGGCGGCGTACGTATTCGCCAGGGCGTGATTGCCGGTGACGAGGCCGCAGATATTTCGGCGGCGCTGATTGAAACCATCAACAGCAACCTCGATGTGCCGGTGATTGCCAGCGCCTACGTGCCACCGCCACCTCCTGCCGGTGTGAGTGCCGATCCGGTTACGCCGTCTCTGGTACTGACGGCCCGCCATGCGGGCGAGTTCGGCAATGATATCGATATCCGTGTGAACTATTACACCGGCGAACAACTGCCAGCAGGCATTGCCTGTGACGTGGTGGCAATGACCGGCGGTACGGCAAACCCGGATGTCAGCCCGGTTATTGCGGGCATGGGTGACGCCTGGTGGAATTACGTGATCAACCCGTATAACGATCAGGCCAATCTCGATGTGCTGTCCGAGGAACTTGTCAAGCGCTGGGGGCCGGACAAGATGATTGATGGCATGGCGTTCCTCGCGTATCGCGGCGTAATGGCCGACGCCACGACCTACGGCACCGCCCGCAACGATTTTCTGTTTACCTGCATGGGCACCAACATTGCCCCGCAGCCGCCGTATCTCTGGTCTGCCCGTGTTGGCGCGGTCTGTGTAGGCTCGCTGACCATTGACCCGGCCCGCCCGATGCAGACGCTGGCCGTTGCCGGGTTATTACCGCCTGCCGCGTCTGACCGCTGGCCGCGTGAGGACAGGGAAACCCTGCTGCATGACGGCATCGCCACATACACCGTTAACAGCGATACGGTGCAGATTGAGCGCATGATCACCATGTATCAGACGGACAGCTACGACAACCCGGATGTGTCATATCTCGATGTCAACACGCCGATGACGGTCAGTTATATCCGCTACGCCACCCGCGCACGTATTGAACAAAAATTCCCGCGCTGCAAGCTCGCTGACGATGGCACGCCGGTTGCGGCAGGTCAGGCTATTGTCACGCCGTCCATTATCAAAGACGAGTTGATCGCCCTGGCGCAGGAGCTGGCCGAACAGGGATTAATTGAGGATGTGGACGCGTTTAAAAGCTCGCTTGATGTTGAACGTGACGCAACGGATAAAAACCGCGTCAACGTCTACAGCAGCCCGAATATTGTTAACCAGTTCCGCGTCTATGCGCAGGCAATTAATTTTATTCTTTAACCCTTTATATAAGGTTTAAATATTATGTCAGGCAATACAAATCAAGTAATGGGCCGTGCGCTTATTCGTGCCAATGGCATGGAATTAGCCACGCTCGACGGCTCGACATTTACGCCCTCTGGTGTGGTGCGTTCCACCGCTAAAGGTTATCGCGTGCTGGGCTATCAGGAGGCGGTGCAGGAAGCTCACCTCGAATGCAAAATTCAGCAGGCACCGGGTGGCACGTCTGTTGATGATATTAATGCAATGAAGAACGTCACCATTTCATTTGTGGCTGATACCGGCGAAAGCTGGACAATTGCAAATGCCTGGAGTGATGGCGGAGCCACATTATCCGATAAAGGCGAGATTGACGCTAAATTCACGGGCAAAACTTCACAGAGGACGGCGTAAATGAAATTCGAATTAAAAGACGGCTTAAAAGTCGGCATGGGTGAAAATATTGTCATTCATAAAGAGTGTGAAATTGGCAAAGTTACCACCGCGTTATTATTTGAAGCGCGCGAAGCCGCAGAGCGACCCGTTGCAACAAATGAGGGGCATAAACTGCTTATTAGTCCAACGCGATTAAATATTGAAGTATTACGCCGCCGTATTAAACGCATCGGTGATATTAACGGGCCGATTACTGAGAAGGAATTAAAAAGTCTGAGTGATGATGATATGGAAATTATCGCCACAAAGGCCGAAGGACTGGACGAAGCGGAGGAAGTACCAACTGACCCGCGAACTATTACGGAGTCTGCCGCAGATTGAGCGTGCCGCTCTTCTGTTAGGGGCCACTACCTGCGGTGGCCCCGAGTGGGCATTTAATTTGCCCGTGTCGCAGCTCCTGAAATATATAAAAAATAACCTGGGCGAATTAATCAAACATGGCCGCTAAACAGTTAAAAGCCTCCATTATTATTGATATGACCGGCAATGTAATGAAAAAGGCCGGGCAGTTTGGCAGCGCCATTGACAGAATGGTGAAGCGTAACTCTGCATCAATTAAGACGCTGCGTAATGACGTTAAATACCTCTCTGACAGTTTTGATACGTTCGGCACCCGCGCCACGATAGGTGTTATTGCCGCCGGTGTGGCGATAGATAAAACGTTTGTTAAAACCGCTGCCATGTTTGAGCGTTTCCAGATCCAGACTACTTCCCTGTTCGGTGGCCCCGAGCAGGGCAAGCAGGCTATGAACTGGGCAAAACAAAACGCTAAAGATACCGTGCTTTCCCTCGAGCAGGTCATGCAGATGATGACCGAAATGAAAGGATTTGGCATGGATCCTATGGACGGGAAACTTTCTATTATGGAGAACGTTTCGGCACAACATGGCTGGGGCTTTGAGCAACTGCACGGCGCAATGGCGCAGGTTGAGCAGATGTACGCAAAAGGCAAAATTGGCGGTGAAGATGCAAAAACACTGACAACTTACGGGCTGAATGTTTACGACGAATTAAATAAAGCAACGGGTATTCCTCAACAGAGATTAATGGGATTTGCAACCAAGGGGTTGCTGGGTAAGAAAGCATTTAAAGTACTTTTTGAACAGCTCGATAAAGAATCTAAAGGCGCGTCAGCAGCGGCAATGAAAACGTGGGACGGCTTAATGTCCAACCTCGGCGACGACTGGCAGCAGTGGGAAGAAAACGTGATGAATCGCGGTGTTTTCGACAAGCTGAAAAATAAAGCCCGCCAGTTTAAATCGTTCGTGGAAAACCCGGATAAAGCGAATGCCGCCGCCCACAATACCGCCGCCATTCTGAATCATTCTATTGATATGGCGTCGGCTGGCGCTGAGGGATTGTGGGATGTCTTTAAGGGCATTGGCACCACTATTGATAAAACCTCGTCCGTGCTCGGTGACTGGGCTGTAAAACTCGGACTGGCCGACGATAAGGCCAAATCGACAGATAAAAGCCTGGTTGGCATTAAATACCTGGTTGAGGGTATTGCAGCTGTGTGGCTGGGAAATAAAGCCATTCGCACAGCGAAACCATTTGTAAAAACAGGCTGGACGCTGGGGAAAGGCGGATATAAGGCGGGTAAAGGACTGTTTAAAGGAGGCCGCTGGGTATGGCGCAAGATATTCGGTGGCGGCTCTCCTGCGGTCGGCACTGGCATTCCGGGTGCTGGCCCAGTGCCGGGTGCTGAAAAAGTCATGCGCGTGTTTGTGACCAACTGGCCTAAAAGTGGGATGGGTTCGGATTACGGCGGTGATTTTGGCAATGATAGCAAGGGCAAGAAAAGCCGCCGCAAAAAAGGCCCGGGCAAAGGCCGGGGGCGCTTCTCCCGCATCCTCGGTGCAGGTGAAGAAGTTCTGGAGGATGCCGAGCAGGTAGCCGGTTCGGGCGGCCTGTGGAGCAAGGTTAAATCGCTGTTTAAAGGTGCCGGAACGGCGGCTAAAGCAGTGCCATTACTCGGTATCGCTGCGACGGCCGTCGATGTTGCAAGTGCTGATAACAATACCGAACGCGGCGCGGCCATCGGTGGTAACGCCGGTGCATGGGTGGGTGGAGCTATTGGCACACTGACCGATGAGTTTACCGGCCCGTTCGGCACGATTGTCGGCGCGGAGATCGGCCAGTCACTGGGCGACAAGCTCGGCAGCATGATCGGCTCATGGTTTGACGACAAGAAAGACGATAAGCCGACCCAGCAGCAACCCCTGAATGGCAGCATTGATCTGAATCTCAACCTGCCCGCGGGCGTCACTGTTGGTTCATCAATGATGTCATTCGGCGGCGGGAATCCGTTCAATCTCACTACGGCGGGTTACCTCCCATGACAATAACGACCACCGGTACCAGCAACTGGCGCACCGCCATCAACGGTGGCGCGGGCACTTTCCGTGGCGTGGCCTTTGATGTTAAGGGCGAACAGGGCCAGAACGGCGGCCGCCGCACGGTAAAGCGTGAGTTTCCGTTGCGTGAGAACGGCGGCGCGGATGACCTCGGCAAACGCCTGCGTGAGTATTCATTTAATGCCGTGATTATCGGCGATGACTATATGACTCGCCTTGATGCCCTCATAGCTGCGCTGGACGCGCCCGGCCCTGGCGAGCTAGTACACCCGAATTACGGCACGCTGCAAATACAAGTCGATACATGGAACTGCAAAGAGGATACCAGCAGCGGCGGCAGCGCTGATTTCAGCGTGTCATTTTTACCGCCGCTGACCACAACTGCGCCAGTGTCCACGGCTGATGTAGCCGCCAAAACACAGACGGCCGCAGACACGGCCAAAGGCGGTTTATTCGGTGATTTTACCGATGGCTGGGATATCAGCGATTTATCACTGCATGACGTGCAGGCGCTGATTGATAACGCGACCAGTTACGTGAACCAAATCACCGCCAGCATTCAGCAGTATTTTGGGGTGCTCGACGACCTGAGCAACATTATGGCATCAGCCGGTGCGTTGCGGGCGGCGCTGGGTTCACTGGTTCATGAACCGGCGCAGCTCGTGCACCAGTTCGATCAGTTAATCGGCAGCGTGGAGGGTGTGGCCGACACGGCCGGGCAGTCATTTGCGGCTTATAACGGCATGGCCAACAAGCTGGTTTACAGCAGCAATACGCCCGCTGTGGTGGAAACACAGGACAGCACCGGCGCAACGATGCCAGGCACCGCAATGAAGCCCACCACGCCACAGGGCAAAGCGGCCAGCCAGCAGCTGGCAGCACTGGTGACACAGAATGTCACGCTGTATCAGACCGCCAGTGCATCGGCTGTGCTGACTGAATCCGTGCATCTTTCCGGTAGCAGCAGCCGTGCCCGTCAGGCCGAACTGGTGGCCTCTGCCAGCTCGGACAAAGCGGCGTTAACCATTACCAGTCAGGACGACGCGCAGACAATAACGGATGAACTGGCCGACGTGCTGGACGTCGCCACTTTGGCCTCCAGTGCGCTGGGCTGGTCACGGGGTGAGGACACGCTGCGCCGGTTGCGCCTGATTTTTATTGCTGACATGACGGCCCGCGCAAAACTGCTGCCCGGCGTGCAGTCTGTGACCGTGACAACCACCGAGCCTGCGCTGGTCATGCTCAACCGCATCAACGGTGATGTCTCGGACTGGGACGCGTTCACCCTGCGAAACAATATTCGCAACCCGGTCTTTTTGATGGCCGGGAGCAGCTACGGAGTAACGAACAATGGCAACTGACAGCATGGCAGCGCAACGTAATGCGCAGGCGCTCCAGAACAGCATTGTGCTGACGCTGGGTGGTAAGAGCTATACGGGC
>X285_Short_beaked_Echidna__coassemble_456_pt1 | contig 23098 bp, 14 predicted proteins | sample X285_Short_beaked_Echidna__metabat2_high_PE_005 | metagenome-assembled genome bin X285_Short_beaked_Echidna
ATATTCATTAATAATCGTGTTGTGCGACCATTGCCATCGACCTAAGGGTGAATGGTTGCAAGACGAAAATGTGCCTCGAAACTAAGTCGATAGCAAGCCGCAATGTTGGTTTTGTCAATGTCAATTAGTTGGGTGATGTAGCCAATAGCAAAAGTCGGCAGTGGCTTTTGGCACTTTATGAAAAGCAAGGTAACTCTTACCACCAAAGCCAGCACTTACATTGCATAGACGGAAATCGCCTTTTGAGGAGTCGAATTTGCCTCCAATGGTGGAGTATTCAGAGCCTGTGCGGCGCATTACTTTGGCAGATAGTGTGCGAAGAACATCGATGGAATATGAAGCTTTAGTTTCAATCCATTTGAATGTGAATAGGTAAGCATTTCGCAAGTCGATGTTCATTAGCTGTTCGTTAAGGCTGCGTCCTTTGGCTACAATGCCTTCATCTAACAGGGGTTGGTTTTCGATTTCGGTAACTGTCGTCCCTTCTATTGCCGTAGAGTGGGTAATGAGAAAGTAGAGGTAGAATTTTGGGTAATCTACCTGCTGTTCTATTACAGATGTGGAGTATTTGTGGATAGTATCAATAAGTTGTTGATCTAACTCTTTTATTTATAGATAAATTTTAACGGTTGGCTTTTTTAATTTCCCTCTATTCTTCGCCGCCAAACTGCATAAGGTATGTTTTTATAAACATATCTATGTTGCCGTCCATAACGGCATTTACGTTTGAGGTTTGGTAGTCGGTGCGGTGGTCTTTTACACGGCGGTCATCGAAGACGTATGAGCGTATTTGCGAACCCCATTCAATCTTCTTTTTACCTGCTTCTATTTTGGCAGTCTCTTCACGGCGTTTTTGGAGTTCGAGTTCGTAGAGTTGCGAACGAAGTAGGCGGAGGGCATTTTCGCGGTTGTCGAGCTGCGAGCGGCTTTCGGTGTTTTCTACCACTATTTCGTCGGGCAGTCCTGTTACGGGGTTTACAAAGGTATATTTGCAGCGTACACCAGTCTCCACCTTGTTAACATTCTGACCGCCGGCACCAGATGAGCGGAAAGTATCCCAAGTAAGGTTGGCAGGGTTAATTTCAATTTCTATAGTGTCGTCTACCAATGGAACTACAAAGACCGAGGTGAATGAGGTCATACGCTTGCCTTGTGCGTTGTATGGAGACACACGAACTAAGCGGTGAACCCCATTTTCCGACTTTAGGTAGCCGTATGCGTAGTCGCCATCTATTTGCATCGTAACCGACTTAATGCCTGCTTCATCGCCTTCGAGTATATTGGTTATTTCGGCTTTATAGCCTTGATTTTCGCACCAACGTGTGTACATACGCATAAGCATTTGTGCCCAGTCTTGTGCTTCCGTGCCGCCAGCTCCTGCCACTATTTTGAGTACTGCTCCGAGTTTGTCCTCTTCTCGGCGTAGCATATTGCGCATTTCGAGATTTTCGATGGCGGCGATAGCTGTGTTGTATGCCTCGTCTACTTCCTCTTCGGTCAGTGCCTCTTCTTTGTAGAAGTCGTATGCTATTTGTACTTCGCCAACAGCATTTAACACTTCGTTGTAGCCGTCTATCCAAAATTTCAGACCCTTAACTAATTTCATTTGAGCCTCGGCTCGCTTGGTGTCTTGCCAAAATTCGGGAGCTTGGGTTTTCAACTCTTCCTCTTCTAATTGTATCTTTTTTTCTTCGATGTTGAGATAGTGGTATAGTGCATCGACTCGTGATGCGGCATCTTTTATTTGGTCGGTAGTAATCATATTGGACTATGGCTCATCCTGCCTAAGGCAGTAGTATGACTGATTATTAGTGCGTATTGTCAAGCCGTGGGTTTCGCCTTGCGGCTACACCCATCGGTTATGGTTACCCCTTTGGGGTTTTCGTTACACCCTTTCAGGGTGTTGATGTGCGAGTGTATAACTTATGGAGATTAAAAAATGGGGGTAGAACCCTACTTATCCTATTATGCTTTCTTTTGGGGATATTTTCTAAACCAGCTGTTTATTTTTAGGCGAATGACACCGAAGAGGGCTTCAGAGAATATGCCGCCAGACATTTTTGAAGTACCCTCTACTCGGTTAACAAAAACTATAGGTACTTCGGTAATGGTGAAACCACATTTGTAGGCTGTAAATTTCATCTCAATTTGGAATGCGTAGCCTTTGAAGTGTATTTTGTCCAATTCGATAGTCTCTAAGACTTCGCGGCGGTAGCACTTAAATCCAGCAGTGGTATCGGCAACAGGAATACCTGTAACGAAACGGACGTATTTCGATGCGTAGTAGCTCATTACTACACGCCCCATAGGCCAGTTTATCACATTTACCACATTGCCTATATATCGTGAACCTATAGCTACATCTGCGCCACCATTGGCACAAGCATTGTATAGTTCAAGGAGTTTTGGCACTGGGTGAGAGAAGTCGGCATCCATTTCGAAACAGTACTGGTAGTCGTGGTCTAATACCCAATGGAAACCAGCAATATATGCAGTACCAAGACCGAGTTTGCCGCTACGCTCTACGATATGTAACTCTTCAGCAAACTCCTTTTGCAGATTTTTTACGATAGTGGCAGTGCCATCGGGCGAACCATCATCAATAACAAGTACATGAAATTGTTTCGGTAGGGAAAATATGGCACGAATAATCTTCTCGATATTTTCTTTCTCGTTGTAGGTGGGAATGATAATGACTGAATCGCTTTTCATATTAATAGAAATATTGTAGAGGTTGTGATAGATTGTGTGTGATTGTTATTAGAATGCAAAGGTACAAAATATGTGCGAAAGTGTCAAACGTTATGTCTACTTTTGCAAATATATACTTTTGCACATATTGACAAAGTTATCCGTTGCGTTTAACATAGTCCTCGAAGGTGTAACGGCGGAGAATTTCTATTGATTGGTCGGTGTGGCGCAGGGCAATTGAGGGGTGTGTAATGCCATTAAACATATTTGTTTTTACGTTGGTGTAGTGGTTCATATCTTCGAAAACTATGCGTTCGCCTATCTGAAGTTCGTGGTCGAAGTACCAATCGCCTATATAGTCGCCACTTAGACAGCTATTGCCTCCCATTCGATAGCAGTGAGGCATTTCACCGGTTGGCATTGTTGCTGCACCAATGATATTGGGCTGGTAAGGCATTTCTAAGCAGTCGGGCATGTGGCAAGCGAATGATACATCGAGAATGGCAGTGCGTATGCCGTGGTTTTCGACAATATCTTGAATTGTGCTTACCAATACTCCTGTGCGCCAAACGTGGGCAGAACCGGGTTCGAGAATGATTTGTAGGTTAGGGTGGCGAGCCTTAAAGTGGGTGAGTAGTTTAATGAGATGTTCGGGGTTGTAGTTGCGACTTGTCATAAGGTGACCACCGCCCATATTGAGCCATTTTACTTGATCAAGAAAAGGAGCAAAACGTTCTTCAACAGTATTTAATGTAACTTCTAAATCGTACGATGTAGATTCGCAGAGAGTGTGAAAATGAAGTCCCTCTACTTCGGGGGGTAGATGATTGGGGAGTGCATCGGCAGTTATGCCAAAGCGCGACCCGGGAGCGCAAGGGTTGTATAGGGCTGTGGCTACATCGGAATGCTCAGGGTTGATGCGTAGTCCACAAGAAACACCATAACGCTTTGCTGTTGGAAGGTGGCGGTAGAATTGGTTGAGCGAGTTGAATGTGATGTGAGAGCTACATCGAGCTATCTGTTCAAATTCGTTGTCGGTGTAAACTGGTGCAAAAGTGTGAGCTTTAGAACCTAAATATTCGGTAGCAAGTTGAGCCTCGGAAAGCGAACTGGCTGTGGAGTAGGGTATATACTGGCGAGTTATTGGAAACAGATGCCATAGGGCAAAAGCCTTGAATGCCATAATAATGTCGACTCCAGCACGCTGTGCTACCGATTGTATAAGTTGGAGATTTGAGCGCAGAAGCGACTCTTCTACAACATAGCATGGCGAAGGAATCTCGGGTGTGAGGTAATTAAATGAAGTGAATGAGTTCATTGGTGTGTATGCGATTATTGTATGATAGTTTTGAATATCTGTTTTTGATAAGCGTTTGCAATGTGAATGATGTATATGCCGCTATGTGGTAGGGTAGTAGAGTAGGTTGTATCTGTAGAAGTGGTGGTGGCAACAATGCGTCCTGTTATGTCGGTTATTGTGATTGTGGTTGGTGCAGCAATGTCGTGGATGGTTATGTTGTTTGCATTGGTAGTAACAAAAAAGTTGTGTTGCGAGGGGGTGGTGATGTCTGTGCCAGTGCCTTTGGCAAGAGTGGTAACTGTTATGCTGTTAGATGCAGGAGAGTTAACCTCGTACTCAGTGTTGTAACTATGTATTGCAGTTATGGTGTAACGATAAGTGGTGAGCGGAGATAGTTCATCTATGAGTGCATTGTCAAGGTTATTGGTATAAATGTTTTTGAAAAGTTCTGTTGTAGTGGCTTGGTAGGAGTAGTGGAAATCGTCAATGGCAATGTTGCCAGCAACTTTGTGGTACTCTATTTTAAGGGCATAGCAGTCGGTGCCTAATTCGGCAGTGGAATATTGCACGGTGTTTTTGTTTTTATTGGTAGCTGGAATGCTGTCGATGCGTATAGGGACGTCATTGGCTGTTATTTTGTATACGAGTGTATACGAAACATTGTCGGCACTTGGGTAGCGATACATAAATCCTATTGTTTCTATATTGCCTGTGGTGAGTGGTGTGCAGAGCCATTCGCCATTGTTTTTTAAGCATATAGAGTTAGGATTGTTGCCCGATGAGGCGGCTGTGGTGTAGTTGCCCGATGCTGTGCCTGTCCACCCTACAGGAAGCGGCTTGCCATTTGAGCCAATATTATCGAACGTTTCGTTGACAATGGTCTCTTCGTTTTCGCCATCAATGAATATATCTATTTGAAAACCTTCGGCACTGGGCATCTGTTCCCAATGGGCTATAAAACTATGGTCGGTAATGTCAGAGGCTTCGTAAGCTTCTGGAGTCTGAAGTGCAGCGGTACGGAACGAAATGCTGTTGGCAGTGTTAGCTGTGGTTGTGGTTACAGACACTGTATAGAGAGTAGAGGGTGTAAGATTTGATAACGTGTATTGTGTGGCGGTAGTGGTGTATGTGGTAGGAGCGGGGTCTTCAACGATAGGTGCTACCGAATGGGCGGTGATAGGTGTGATGTCGGAGATAGGTAGAGTTTGCCATTCGTCCCAATTGCAGAGGGTAGAGGGGGCATTTATGTCGTTAAGACGTTGGAATGTAGTGTTTTCGCCCCACATCGCCGAGTTGCCATCTTCGCCAATAATGTCAATTAGCAGGTTGTTGTGGTAGAGTGCCATAGCATCGTTACCATTAAAGTTCATCGCATTGTCTTTGTCAGACGAGGGGCAAATGAGTGTGGCAACAGCTTTGATTGCATCAGAGGCTTGACTATTGGCAATGATGCAAACCGAGCCGTGAGCGAGAGTGCCGCTCAGTTGCCAAGTCGACGTAAATGCGCCTGTGCCATTGCTCTGTTTTTTAATAGAGTAGTGGCTAAGGTCGATTGTAGAGCCGGTGCCGTTGTATAGAGCTAACACTTTGTCGTACGATGTGCCTTCGTAATAGCCCGATATAAATAGGTTAGATGCGTTAGTGCGATAGCCACGATATAGCGTTACATTATATGTTGTTGCCCCATTTATAGGCATCCATTCAATAAAAGCTTCGGTAGGTGAAGTGGCTTCTGCCGAAGTGAGCATAAATTGGTCGGTAAAATTGGCTTCGAGAGGTATTTTTATGGTGTTGAAGTCTTGCGCAGTGAGAGTTAGAGTGTCGGTAAGTGTAGAGGTGGTATTTGAACTGAAAGTGATAGTTAGCGTTGCTGCATTGGAAAGCTCAGAGGGGGTAAAAGTGTTGGTCGAAAGCAATATTCCTGTTGTGTTGTTAGTTAACGATACGTTTAGTGAAGAAGTAAAATTGTACCCTTCGACATTTATTGTACGTGTAACATCTGTGCCTATCATAGCGGCAGGGATATTTATTTTAGTCCAATGGTTTATGGTGGTTATGAAAGGGCGATTGTCAGTAGGGAATGTAAAAGGGATTTGCATATTGTTACCCCATATATGTTCTATAAGGTCGGGATAGTCGATATAAGGGTTTCGGTTGTGCTGTATCTGGTATACAGCCTCTTGGCGGTCAAGCTCTTTTTGCGACACTGGGTCGGCTCGATGCCATTGAAGAAGTAGGTCTAAAGCCCACGAGTTCCATACCGGATAGGTGTTGCACTCCATCATAGGCGACTGCCAAAGTGTTGCTAATTCGTTGTATGTTGTTGCAATGTAGAAATAGGCACGAGCAAAATCGCCTTTATATTCATCGGCAGGTTCAAAGCAGTTGCCCTCGGCATTTGGAAAAGAGTTTGGACCTATTTTCGATACTCCATTGTCGAACGTGGGCGCAAGAGTTTCGCCAAGCGGTAGATTGTTTTTTGTAATGTTGGTAGTGCCATCGGCAGGGAAGAGGTGGTGTAAATCGCGGTAGGCATAGTTTTCCAATCCGCCCCACCAACTTTTAGGTAGTGAATGCTCAATGTGCATTCCCTCGACCGCTGCAAAAGATGTCTGATAGTAGGCATTGTTGGAATACATATCTCGCATACGATTGTCAGCCTCGTCTCGATCGGTATAGTAGAAACCTTGCCAAGTGTAGCCCTCGCCCGAACCATATCCTAAAAATGAGCCACGAGAGCAAATGTTGTTTAGGGCATCTAAGAGTTCAAACCCACTCTTGCCATTGGCTTGGTAATAGTAGCCAGCAGGAATTTCTGCCAATGCGGCAACAGATACTATAAGTAATACACATAGTGTGGTTAGCTTTTGTCTAATCATAATATTGGGGGGGGTATTTAGAACGTTGGTATATCGGAGATTAGTATAGTGCGAAGTGTGTCTTCGGTAATGTTGTATTCGTTAGCAAGGCGTGAGGCTTGGTTTTCGAGCACTTTTTCGAGGATGTTTCGAGCATAGCGACCATTTCCAAAATTTTGGTCTTTATGAGCAATGGCGTTGTTAAAGAGGACTTTTAGTTGAAACTCGGCTGCTGGGTCGAGTATGTAGTCGTATTTGTGGATATTGAGGCGGAAGATGTCTATTAGGTTGTCGGCTGTATAGTCAATAAAGTGTATGTAGCGATTGAAACGTGACTGCAATCCGGGGTTGGAGTCGATAAATTGCTTCATTTCGTTGCCATAACCAGCAAGGATCACTACAAGACGATTACGGTCGTCCTCCATTCGTTTTAGTAGGGTGGCTATAGCTTCTGCACCAAAATCGTTAGCTCCACCTTGAACAAGTGAGTAGGCTTCGTCAATAAAAAGTACACCATCGAGGGCTGAATCGATTATTTTGTTGGTTTTTACAGCAGTCTGACCAACGTATTCGGCTACTAATCCTGCACGATCTGTCTCAATAAGATGTCCTTTTTTCAGTATGCCTAAATCGCGGTATATTTCCGATACTATGCGTGCTACAGTGGTTTTACCTGTGCCAGGATTGCCAGTAAAAACGCAGTGGTACGATATAGGACTACATTTCATACCTTTAGTTTGGCGGAGTTGTTGTACTCGTATAAAGTTGGTTAGTCGGCGTACTTCATCTTTTACAGGCTCAAGACCAATAAGTTCGTTTAGTTGTCGCTCGGCATCGCCTTTTTGCATTGGTTGAGATGATGAGCTGCGATTTGTGTTGTTGCCCTGTTTGGTGAAACTCATTATATTGCGCAAGCATGAACTTTCTGTTTCGGTTATGTGACCATCACATTTGGCAAGAATTGAGGCAAAACGATAGAGCCGTATAGCGTATTGGTCTATAATATCATCGTCTATATTGGCATTGCGCAATATGTCTATTACAATGAATCTATCTGCTGGGAATTCAAATTTAACACTATCAATAAACCCATTTACAAATTCAGATGCAATTTTCATTCCTTGACCATTCATCTCTATTTCGCTTTCGGTTATAGAACCCGAGGAACATAGTTTCATTATGAAAATCGATAACCCTACGCCCTCTTTGCCGCTAAGGTTGTAGCTGTAGCCTAATTCTTTGTAGCATCGTAGCACATCAAGCAGTGCTATCAAAGCCAGACGAGAGGAAATTGTGAAGTTTAGTGGGTCGGCATCGGCAAGTTGGTCCTCGCAATTTAGTAAATCACGTATCGAGGCAGTTTCACTCATTTTATGCAATTGTATGTAGAGGTTGGAGGCAGCTGTGTTAATGGTTTTGTAATCTATATTCTCGTTCACGTGGTCATTGGTGGCAGTTCCTGATATTATTTTGCGTGTTGTTACTCCATTGGCATACGAGGCATATTCTAAACCAAAAGCCTTTGCTACCTTGCAGTTGCTTACCATAAACGAAGCACTTAAACCTGCGGTGTTGATAGTAATGGTGGCGTATCGGTACGAGGGAATGTTAGTGCGAGACGACTGTACTTTAGATAGTTGTTCGGCATCTTGTGGCTTATACTCTTTGTCAGGAAAATATACTTCTTCTACTTTGATAGTATCGTCGGTAATGGGGTAAATTTCAAAATCGCACGGACTGGTGGCACGGATAATATGTTGAGGATAAATATAATATCGACAAATGGAATTGTCAAACATTGGTATTGTATAGTCGGAGTTAAGATAGGCAAATGAGCCACTCTCAATGGTTGTCTTCACACGACGTAAACGTGAGGCTTCGTGAGGAGTTACTATTTCTGTCGTAGGATTTCTGTTTATTAACCACGCTATGTCGGTGTGGCAAAGGTCATTGAAGTGTTTGCACAATGCGCTATAAGCCATCTGTTGTTCGGTAGATAGCGATTTGTCAATATCAATCAGTTCGGTTTTTAGGTGGCGTTTGGCTATCTCTAACTTTTGTTGGTGTTCGGTTAATGCGGTTTGTAGCGATATACTGGAGTCTTTGTCCATTTTAAGATAGATTCGCATAATTATCTCTTTCTCAATGGCAATAGAATCCTCTATTTCTTGTCCGTGAACGAAATTGTAGAGTAGTTCTCGTTTGTTGTCTTCCGATTTTATGGCAAGGCGTTTTGCTTTGTTACGCCAATAGTAGAACTTAATCTTGTTGCTATAGTTGTTGTATGCGCTGATAATGTATAAAGAAATAAGAATAAAACCTATACCATACCATATTGATGCTTCTGTAAACATTGATATGGTGATTGGTGTAATAATAACAATATAGGAGGTTATTAATGTGGTGGCACAACCCAATTTCCGTCTGATAACGTTGCCTTTACTCAACTTTCCCCAGCCACCCAATGTAGAGTTTGTTTGTCGTTTCGACACATTTATTATGACGCCAGGCGCTATTGTTTGTCGATTTATGTAGTTCATATCTATACAATCTTTCTATTTGTGCAAAGTTAATACTTTTTTCTAAATCGAGAGTTACAACAGTGGAATAATCATATTGAGTGATTTGAAAAAATAGAAAGGTAGGATGCGTTTCGGTATGAAAAATAAATAAATTTATTTTGTCCTACGCTCAACTTTCACTATCTTTGTACTCCATTAAAAAACACAAAGAAAAGGTACTATGGCAGAACGCAAATACACTAAAAAAGGAGATAAAACCGATATTCGTACTATAGATTATGGACGAGTACCGCCTCAGGAATTAGACTTAGAGGCCAGTGTATTGGGTGCTTTGATGATTAAAGGCGATGCTTTTTCTATTGTATCTGAGATATTGAAGCCAGAGTGTTTCTACTCCAAAATACATGAAAAGGTGTATCGTGCCATTGTGTCGTTGGCAACAAAGGAAATTCCTGTTGATATGTTTTCGGTGGCAGAACAGCTCAATAAGGACGGAAATTTGGAAGAGATTGGCGGTCCTGCTTTTTTGGCACAACTAACCTCTAACCTCACTTCGGCTGCCCACTTAGACTACCACGCTAAAATAATATATCAGAAATATATAGCTCGTGAACTCATTCGTGTAGGTACTGACATTCAGACAAAGGCATTCGATGACAAAGAGGACGTAGAGGATATGCTCCAAGAGGCTGAGGGGGCTATATTTGAGGTTAGTCAGAACAGCATAAAGCGTGATGTAACTCAAATAGACCCTGTCATAAAAGAGGCATTGCATCGCATACAACAAGCAGCTTCACGTTCCGAGGGGCTTAGTGGATTGCCAAGTGGATTTCACGCATTAGACAAAATAACATCTGGTTGGCAAAAGAGCGACTTGGTGATTATAGCGGCTCGTCCAGCTATGGGTAAGACAGCATTTGTCCTTTCGATGGCAAAAAATATAGCTGTAGATTTTGGTCGTCCTTGCGCAATATTTTCGCTTGAAATGAGTAACGTCCAGTTGGTAAACCGTTTGATAGTGAACGTATGTCAGATACCAGCTGAAAAAATCAAGAACGGACAGCTTGAGGACTACGAGTGGAAGCAACTTGATGTTAAGATAAAAAATCTCGAGGGCGCGCCAATATATATTGACGATACTCCCGCACTTTCTATTCTTGAACTTCGTACCAAAGCACGCCGCTTAGTACGCGACAATGGTGTTGAGCTGATTATAATAGACTATTTACAGCTGATGAATGCACAGGGCATGTCGTTTTTTAGTCGTGAGGGCGAGGTGAGTTTGATTTCTCGCTCGTTAAAAGGCTTAGCAAAAGAGCTTGATATACCAATAATAGCACTTTCTCAGCTTAACCGTGGAGTTGAAAACCGTGGAGCTACTAATGCAGTTGAAGGTAAAAAGCCACAACTTAGCGACCTCCGTGAATCGGGAGCTATTGAGCAAGATGCCGATATGGTTTGCTTTATTCACCGCCCCGAGTACTACAAGTTGTATGAAGACCCCAATACAGGCGAAAACCTTCGAGGGGTAGCACAAATTATAATAGCAAAGCATCGTAATGGTGCTACTGCCGATGTTAACTTACGATTTAAGGGCGAATTTGCTAAGTTTATGAACTTAGAGGATGAGAAGTATAGCGAAACAGAAGATGTTGTGCCATCGCGTATGAATCAACGCTTACCAACAGACAACAATTTCCCACAATATACACGTAGTTCAAGTTCTGATGCCAGACGCAACATCCATGATAACAGCGAAGACATAATTCCGCTAATAATTGCAGGAGAAGGTAAAGATATAATACCATTCTGATAATTAGTATTACCAATGTGGAAATCAACAATAAGTAACTAAATAATGTATAATCTAATAAAATAATAATTATGGGAGGTTCTATAAATTCACTTTCTATTTAATCTCCATTATCTAACTAAACACTATGAGTGAAAAGAAAGAAATCGGGCTACCCGAAAATGCAGCCCGAGAACTAAAGCCTGGCGAGAAGTATGTGCCTATACTTCCACCTGGTCAGGTAGTACCAGAGGTAAATGTACGCTCTGTAACTTTGGGTTTGCTGATGGCAGTGCTCTTTTCTGCAGCAGCAGCCTATTTAGGACTAAAAGTTGGTCAAGTATTTGAAGCTGCAATACCTATTGCCATTATAGCCGTAGGATTGTCGAGTGCCTCGAAACGTAAAAATGCACTTGGCGAGAATGTTATAATTCAGTCGATAGGTTCGTCGTCGGGAGTGATTGTTGCAGGAGCAATTTTCACATTGCCAGCACTTTATATACTTGAAGCTAAATATCCTGAGATTTCGGTTTCGTTTATGCAAGTATTCTTAAGTTCGCTACTCGGTGGCATACTTGGTATACTATTCCTCATTCCATTTCGCAAATATTTTGTGAGTGATATGCATGGCAAGTATCCTTTTCCCGAGGCTACAGCCACTACGCAAGTATTGGTTAGCGGTGAAAAGGGAGGCAGTCAAGCCAAGCCACTGCTTATTGCAGGGTTGATTGGTGGACTTTACGACTTTGCAGTATCAACATTTGGAGCTTGGAGCGACAACATCTCTACCCGTATGATACCTTGGGGCGAGATGATTGCCCAAAAACTTAAAATGCAATTTTCTATCTACACAGGCTCGGCTGTACTGGGCTTAGGCTATATTATTGGATTAAAATACAGCTTAATAATCTGTGCCGGTTCGCTATTTATATGGTTCTTTGTTATTCCATTACTTGGTATGACAGGCGAATTTGCAGCTGTTGACCCTCAAATCATCTTCACCTCTACCGCTCGTAACATTGGTATTGGAGCTATTGCAATGGCAGGTATTATAGGTATTATAAAATCGTGGGGAGTGATAAAAGGAGCTGCAGGACTTGCTGCTAAAGAGCTTGGAGGAAAAGGTAAAAAAGTTGCCGAGGCAGTGCCACGTACCGAACGTGACCTTTCTATGAAATTTGTAGTATTTGCTATCATTGCATCGCTTATACTTGTGTTTCTATTCTTCTATCTTGGTGTTATACCTAATCTTTGGCAAGCATTCATAGCATTTGTAGTTGTGGCAATTATAGCATTCTTGTTCACTACAGTTGCAGCTAATGCAATTGCTATTGTTGGTTCAAACCCTGTATCTGGTATGACTATGATGACACTTATCATTGCATCGGTTATACTTGTAGCCGTTGGTTTGAAAGGTACAAGTGGTATGGTTGCTTCGATGGTTATTGGTGGAGTGGTATGTACTGCATTGTCTATGGCTGGTGGCTTTATTACCGACCTTAAAGTAGGATATTGGATTGGTACTACTCCTGCAAAACAAGAGACTTGGAAATTCCTTGGTACACTTGTATCGGCAGCCACAGTAGGTGGTGTTATACTTGTACTCAACAAAACATACGGTTTTACTGGCGATAATGCTCTTGTTGCCCCACAAGCTAACGCTATGGCAGCAGTTATCGAACCACTTATGATGGGACAAGGAGCACCATGGCTTCTTTATGGATGTGGAGCTATATTGGCTCTACTGCTCAACACTCTTGGAGTGCCTGTATTGCCATTTGCTTTAGGTATGTTTATTCCTTTACAACTCAATACTCCACTTGTTGTTGGAGGACTTGTTAGTTGGTTTGTTTCTACACGTTCGAAAGATAAAGCTGTAAACGATGCTCGTATGGAACGTGGTACTCTGCTCGCTTCTGGATTTATAGCTGGTGGTGCTTTGATGGGTGTTGTTTCTGCTATCATTAAATTTGCAGGTTTCGACCTTTTCCAAACTGAATGGTACAACTCTGTAGGCTCACAAATATTGAGCGTAGTAATGTATGTAGCTATCATCGTTTACCTTTGCATTGCAAGTATGAAAGCTAAAGCAAATAAAGAGTAAGTATATCTTACTCCTTATTTTTGACACTTTTATAAAACAAATATTGCCGTTATTCTCTATATATCAATAGAATAACGGCGATATTTGTTTTTACTACTATGTACTAAATAATATTTTAGTTGTGAGTATTTAGTCTATTCCCATTTTGATTTTCTATGGAATAGTTTTCCTATTGTGCTGATATAAAGCGATATTATTGGTAAGATAATGTCAAAAAACAAAACATCAAAGGGGTTGAATTTTTTCTCATTATAGTATTTACGAACACTATTTATTACAATGGTTTGTGTAAAAATTTTTAAAATCAACGCTGCGAATACAGCCGTAACCGTCAAAACATTGGGATAAATAATAGCTGCACAAACTATAACGAGGTAAAAAAGCGTTCGTACAATTGGTTCAATGGATATCATTATCTTACTTCGGGTAGTGTAAGCCGATAAGGCAGATATGTGACGGAGTTTGAAATAGTACCAATCGAGAAACGACTTTTTAGGTATAGATATAGTCTTAGCACGAAGCGTTGAATTAATAGCCGTGTTGTCCTTGGTGGATAACTGATTGACTAACAAATCGTCTTCGCCCGACTGTATATGTAAATTTCCAGCAAAGCCCTTGTTGGTAATAAAAGTAGATTTTAGATACGATAAGTTACGACCTACACCTTTATATGGCTTTCCGCACAATGCTAATCCCAAATATTGTATAGCGGCAGTGGAAGTGTCGTATGAAATCATACGGCTTAATAAGCTTTTTGTGCTATAATTTGAGCTGTAAGCCAAAACAAATTGGGTATTAGGAGTGTACGAGCGTACTATATCTTCAATCCAATGTGGTGTCCAAGGGCGGCAGTCGGCATCGGTAAAAATAAGTAATTCGTGTTTTGCAGCTTTGACCCCTATGGTAATTGCCAATTTTTTGTGCGAAATTATGCGTGTCTGTTTTGGTATGTTGGTCAGATATAGGTGGGGGTATAATTCTCTTAGGTTAACTACCACCTCTTCGGTATCGTCAATTGAGCCATCGTTTACTACTATAACTTGATATTCGGGATAATCTTGCTCTAAGACCAAAGGTAGGAAATTTTGAAGATTTACAGCTTCGTTTCGTGTGCATATTATTACGGAAACTGGGGGTAAAACCTCATTTACGGTGTCGGTAATATTGTTGTTTACTTGGTTTATATGCTGTCTATTGAGTTGTAATTTGATGCCTAATAGAAGGTAGTGTGCCAATTCGACAAGTAGAGTAATGCAAAGAATGCCAAATAAAATGTATTGTAGAGTGCTAATCATTTCGTTTATAATGGTTTGTTCTGTATAGTCAGCTATGTGTATATATTGTACAAAGGTAATATATTTTTATCATAGCATAAAACAATAATCGGTTTGCTGTATAAAAATCTTTTAGGTCGAAATATCTTTCCTAATATCACAAAAAATTATTACCTTTGCTTTTTACAAACAGAAAACTGATTATTATATGAAACGCATTACCGCAATATTAGCAACGCTACTGATAATTACCACTTTAGTGGCTCAAACTCCAAATCCAAAATACGAAGCATATATTCGTCAATATGCCGATTTAGCTATATCTACACAAAAGAAACATCGTATACCTGCCAGTATTACATTGGCTCAGGGTCTGTTGGAAAGTGCTGCTGGCGAAAGCAAACTGGCGCAGAGGTGCAATAACCACTTTGGTATAAAGTGTGGTGGTTCGTGGCACGGACGTACAATGCATCAAAACGATGATGCCATAGGTGAATGTTTCCGTTGCTATAATCGTGTTGAAGATTCTTTCGACGATCATGTCGACTTCCTTAAGCGTCAGCGTTACTCTTTTCTTTTCGACTATAAAATAACCGACTATAAATCGTGGGCATACGGACTTAAAAAAGCAGGTTATGCCACTGACCCTAAATATCCGCAAAAACTTATAAAAATTATAGAGGATTATAGACTTTATGAATACGATACTGACAAAAAAGCCGATCCTTCCGACAAAAAATCAGACCATCTTGGCGACAGACCACAAGATGGAAACGATCTTTTTGGCTACACCGAAATTAAAATAAATGGTGTAAAATGCTACCAACTCCAAAGTGACGATACATTTAAGAAAATATCAAAACACACAGGTATTTCGGTAGCGGAACTACTTTATTTCAACGACCTCCCTAAAGCTCGAGACCTATTCCGTGGTGAGATAGTTTATCTACAGCCAAAGAAAAATAACGCTGCTCCAAAAACTCCCACATATACCGTTAAAGCAGGCGATAGTATGCACTCTATTGCTCAAGAATTTGGTATAAAACTCAAAGCTCTATACAAAATTAATGGCATTAAATACGGCACTCCTGCACAGACTGGTCAAAAACTTAAACTTCGCAAACAGTCTAAAAAATAGTGCTATGCGCAAAATCATCGTCATCATTATATCGCTACTCGTAATCACAAATTCGCTACGAGCAAGTTTGCCTATGGTAACAGAACATTCGCAAATTTCGTTACTTACATGCGGAACTGGCGATGAGGTATTTACAAAATTTGGTCATACAGCTATTCGTTTCAACGATCCAAGTCAAAACGTAGACATAGTATTCCATTGGGGTATATTCTCGTTCGATACACCTAATTTTGCTCTTCGGTTTATGCTTGGCGAGACAGATTACCTTATGGGACCATTCTACACCGATATTTTTATTGATGAATATAAAACCCGAGGCTCGTCAATTACCGAACAGATACTTGATTTAACCACCCAACAAAAACAACAATTGTGGAGTAAATTATGGTCGGACTTTAACTCACCAGCTCGCTCATATCGTTATCAATTTGTAGGAAAGAATTGTGCAACAAAGGCATACGATGAAATTGTAGCTATATATTCGACTAATATTGCATTCGACTATCAAAATTCTCATACCACATACCGCAAAATCATAAATAAATATATAGATATAAATAGTTGGTTCAACCTCGGCATTAACTCTATAATAGGTAGTGAGGCTGACCGCCCAATTGGAACACTTAAAGCCTTATCCTTTCCAGAATATGCAGCCGATGCCATTAATCACTGTTCGTACACCGACTCTTTATCTAATACACGCCCTATCGTTGTTTCTCAACGACAAATACTCCCACAGACAAATCCCTACCCAATATCCATTTGGAACTACATTATACAGCTACTAATCCCCCTTATACTTATAGTTGTTCAAATATTCTACTTCTTTCGCCATCACCACTACGTTCCGGTACTCACCCAAATAACAATGATTTGTTTTGCAATCATCGGATTAATCATATCTTTTCTGTGGTTTATATCGTCTCATCCATTAGTTGGTACTAACTACAATATTCTCATCTATTCGCCTCTCTTGTTAATTCAAGCTATTGTTATTTCACTCCCTCGCTGTCGCACTCTTAAAGTTATTACCTCACTTATTACCCTGATAACCTCCATAGCATATCTCATACCACTACTATTTCATTTACAAAGCACAACACTACCAATAGTAACCTATTGGATACTTATACTAACCACAACCGTAATAACTCTTGCCACATACTACAAAGCAAATACGAAAATATGAAACATATCTCCGTCCACTTTCATAGAGCAGTACTAATAGCCATAGCACTGCTCTCATTGTTTATCACTCACGCTGCCACCACACCACGATTAGTTGTTGCAATAATGATTGATGGTCTGCAAATTAACGAATTAGAAGCATATCAGAGCGTTCTTTCCGAGCAAGGACTCCTTTATCTTGTTAATAATGGCACATATAGTAGCACTTCATCTTGCCAATACTTAGCAACCGATATGGCTACCCATTATGCCTCAATGTTTACAGGTAGCACACCTCGTTATCATGGAATAGTATCGGAACGTTTTTATTCTACACTCGATAACGATATAATATCGTGTATAGCCGATGCTCGCCATAACGGCATAAACTCGCCACAAAATGTATCTCCACGATTATTACAAGCCACCACTATCACCGACCAAATTAAACTAACATATCGTGACAGCAAAGTATACTCTATAGGGTTAAATGCCGAAAGTGCTATACTCATGGGGGGACACTTGGCTGATGCAGCTCTATGGATAAGTGCCGAAACTGGACGTTGGGCAACAAGCACATATTACAATCAAGGTATGCCGGTATGGGCTGAAAAATTTAACACCGACAGCACACTTATCAATGCTATTAAAACACCATGGTATGCGCAATCACGATTGCGTAGCTACCAAAACCAACCAACGCAATCGTATTATGGCGAAGAACAACCGGCATTCGAAAAATTTAGCACTTCAGACCCTCTTTGGGTAAATATTGGCAAACTAACACATACACCTAAAATAAATCACATAATAAAAGACCTTGCCATTCGTGCGTTACGAGACGAAAGACTTGGTACAGACGATGCCCCCGATATGTTATGTGTCGAATTTAATGCTCACATACCTAACGAAACAACACATCTCTCAGCCGAAAAAGAAGATTTGCTCATTCAATTAGACAATGATATTCAACGACTGCTTGAAGCTATTGAAATATCAGTAGGTATTGATAATAGCATTATAGTTTTTGCAGCCCCTACAATATATCGTAATGTGGATAATACCAACAACGACCGCATAAATCACGGTACATTCAAAACCGAACGCTCAATGGCTCTACTAAATGCCTATTTAATGGCAATATATGGGCAAGGACGTTGGGTGACAGGGTATTACAATCAGAACATATACCTTAATAAAAAACTTATCGAAAGCAACAATATTCGTATTAACGAAATATGCGACTACACAGCGCAGTTTATATCGGAGTTTTCGGGTGTACATAGTGCAATACCGGCCTATCAAATACGTATGGCATCGAGCCTACCATCAGATATGCCATCACGCATACGTAATTCGCACTACACCAACCGCTCTGGCGATGTGCTTTTTACCCTATTACCAGGTTGGACTGAAACTACCAACGATGGCAAAACTTTATCGTCTACTCTTACAGCTCCACTAATGCCTATCTCAATTATAGCACCTAATGGAGAACGCCGTAATTTACAAATCAATGTGTCGGATCTCTGTCCCACACTCTGTAACCTACTGCACTTACCATTAACAAATGCTTGTATTGGTACTAATATAGACATTAAATAGGACAACAAAACACACCATAATTACGCAAATATGCACTCCTCATTTCTCCAGCACATAGCTCAACTATATCATTACCACATAAATGAAATCGGCGATGGCTCTATAACTATGGCTGACATACTTTTTGTCTTTCCTAATAGACGAGCAGGACTATATTTCAAAAAAGCATATTATACTGTAGCTAAGCGTACAGTGTTTTCGCCCGAAACTACCGATATAAACCGCCTAACTAACAAATTGTCGCACCTGTCGTTAGCCAATGACATAGAACTACTTCTCATATTGTACAACTCGTACATAGAGGAGTACTCTACGCATCACGCCAATTCATTGCAGCCATATCTCCCTTTTGAGGATTTTATAAGTCTGGGCAATATGATGCTCTCCGATTTCGATGAAATTGACAAATATTTAACTTCTGTTGAACAACTATTCATAAATATCGAAGACTTTAATAGCATCACTGCCGAAGCTAACTTTTTTAGCGAACAACAAATACAGACAATACGTTCAATTTGGGATACTCCGTCCGTTTCGACTTCCGAATCGGGTAGTCTTTCTTTCAAAACAAAGTTTACATCGCTTTGGAGTCTGCTCCTACCAATATATAACCAATTCAAACAACGTCTGCTTAAAAAAGGCATTGGATATCAGGGGCTATTATTTCGTAAGGTAGTGGAGCAAGGCGTAATTGCACAGCCCGAAGATTTCAGATATAAACGTATAGTTTTTATTGGTTTCAACATCCTTACACCATCAGAAAAAGCCATTTTTGATTTCTTCAAAACGCAAGGAATAGCCGACTTCTATTTCGACTATCCAACTATGTTTGATGATAAAAACCACGTTTTCACCGATAATGTAGCTCGTCTTTACCACACAAATCTAACATCGTACCCAAGTCTTTACCCTTACCCACAACCTGCCGATATTCGATGTGCCAATATTAGAGTACACTCAACCCCATCGACAGTAAAACAGAGCGAAATTGCTGCTCAAATAATTGACAATATATATCATGATGTCAAAAAAGATGTTGATGTACTAAACTCAACCACAGCACTTCTTCTTGCCGATGAAAGTCAACTATCTTACGTACTGGACAGTTTGCCCGACTACATTCAGCATCTTAATATCACTATGGGCTATCCTTTATCGCAAGCCCCAATAACCAACCTTATCGAAAATGTACTCATTCTTCAACAAGAGAGCCAAACCACTAGAGGCGACATATCCTACTATCACCGTCCACTCATTAACACCCTTACACACCCATATGTACAGGCACGATACCCCAACATTGCCAAAGTTATTATTTACAATGTAACTCGATACAACTATATACGAATTAAGCAGTCGGAATTATCGGCTATTATTAACGATAGTACTTGTAGTATCGAGGAAAAAGAGTTTTATACTATACTCTTCACACATCATTCCGACACCGATAGCATCATAAACTATCTACAACAAATTACAAAAATACTTCTCGTAGCAATAACCGAGTTGCAGTGCGATAATAGCGATAGCGAGTCGTTCGATAGCGAATACCTAATCCAATATCAACAGTATCTAACGCAACTTCAAACCATGGTAAAAGAAGCTAATATCAGCATAAATATTCCTACGTTCCAATTACTTATAGCCAGATTAACACAAAGCCTAAAGGTACAATTTATCGGCGAACCTCTCAATGGCTTTCAAATTATGGGAATGCTCGAAAGTCGACTGCTCGACTTCGACAACATTATTATAGTTGGCTTCAACGATTCCAATGTGCCCGGTACTTCTATCGTAAAATCGCTTATTCCGTACAATTTGCGTGCCGCATACGGTTTGCCAACGTATGAACTTACCGATGCTATATATGCCTACAACTTTTATCGCACACTATATCGTGCTTCAAATGTCAATGTAATATACAATTCAAGCGACAAAGATTACTCCGCTAGCGAAATATCGCGCTACTACTACCAAATAAAATATCTTTTGCCAATTGTTTGTCCAATGGTTCAACTATCCGAACAACATTACAATATTGCTATTCCCTCGATGAGCGACACTAAAATAGACAACACTATTTCAATTACTAAGACAGATGATATAATTGCAGAACTCAAAAAGTACAAAGAAGAGGGTGGAAATTTAATGCTATCTGCCAGTAGCTTAAAAAACTACATAGCATGTCCGCTTAAGTTCTTCTTCCACTCTGTGGCTCATATACACGATATAAACGATGTGAAAGAAACAGACAATGCACCACTGCTTGGACTTATTTTTCATAAAGCAATGGAGCTATACTATGCGCCCGATGTTAATAACCAGTCACTTACGATAGAACAACTTATCACCAAAGCTTTTCAGGAAGTACAAAAGGAGAAAAAAGGGGTTGAACTTACAGGATTCAATTATCTAATATTTAACTTGGTAACTAAGTTTGTAACTAAAACTATTCAGTTCGACAAACAGCGACAACTTAACGACCCATTTACCGATGTAGTGTCAGAAGAAACTATAAATGCCGACATAAATGGCTATCGTGTGCGAGCCATTATAGACCGCACCGACATTACTGCATCTACAAAAACAGTCAACCTTATCGACTACAAAACAACTAAACATGATAAAAAAGTGGGCAACACATATAATCTACTTGAGTTAATTAATAGCCCTGAAACTCGCAATCACGAAATATTCCAAATATTATTATATTGCTACATATATAACAAAACTACAGGCATTGACAAGTCGCAGATAAAACCCAACATATATAGTGTTTATAACATATATAATACCTCATCATCTACACCCTTTTCGGAGCAAACCATTAACATAAAAGTGCCTATTAGTCTTGTTAATAGCGAAGTAGATACATCTACTATTAATTTTGCAACGCTAAAAGACGAAGAAACAATAACTATTGCAGTTAATAGTTACGACACAATAAGCACGGCATTTGAATATGTTTTGGAGCATCTACTAAACGAAATCTACGACCCCACTATTCCATTCTGTTACAATCTCGATGACACCCAAAACAAAGCATGCATATTTTGTGCCTATAAAAACCTATGCAATATTCAGACCTATCAAAATAACTTTTAGTGTTAATTCGCGCAGTTGATTTTTATTTTAGATTTTCATCGGTTAGACTTAACCGATTGAGGAATAAACTTTTAGCGAATTATTTGAAAAGTGGCGGTAACGAGTTAGCAACCGTGCGAATTTCAGCGTTTTGCGTTGCTATGCTGTCAAATAACTCTTTCATTTGCAAATATAGCATCTTTTTTCGAAAGTACGAACTATCGGCGGCAGTTTTATAAAATCGACTGGCGAAAAAACAAATAGAATTTTCCAAAATAGCTTGGGATAAGCCATTAACGAAATACTTTCTTTTAAGAGCACAGTGGTTTACTCAATAAAATTATATACCTTTGTAACAAGTTAAAGAAGATGTCGCAATGAATCGGATAAAAGAAGCATTGATTGAGGCGGGGATTAGTCAAACTGAATTGGCTAAACGACTTGGCAAAGGTTTTAATATGGTCAATCTATACGCCACGAACAAAGTGCAACCGCCTATACCCGTACTATACAGGATAGCGGAAATACTGAATGTGGATGTGCGTACACTTCTTGTACCTAACGAAATAAAAAAATAGACATATGGCAAATACTAATCTAAAAGAAGCTAAGGCGGCTAAGAATGATGAGTTCTATACGCAATTTCATGACATAGAGATTGAAATGAATGCCTATCTTGAATATGACCCGGACGTGTTTAGGGGAAAGACTGTATTGCTTCCTTGTGATGACCCCGAATGGAGTAACTTTACCCGATACTTTGCTGCCAAGTTCGATGAGTTAGGCTTGAAAAAACTGATTTCTACGAGTTATGCTCCAGATAGCAAAAAATACAAAACACCTTATCAGCCCTCTTTGTTTGAGCAAGAAGCGCCTCAATTCGACCCGTCCAAGGCACAGGTAAAAGGTAAGATATTCATCTTGGAACGAGACAAAAGCGGGGACGGACGTATCAATATTGATGACCTCGAATGGAAGTATATGGAAGGTGACGGGGATTTCCGAAGCAAAGAAGTTACCGAACTTCGTAATGAAGCGGATTTTATCATCACCAATCCGCCGTTCTCCCTCTTTCGTGAGTTCTTGGTTTGGATTGTGGAAGCTGGGAAGAAGTTTGCTGTAATAGGTAACATGAACGCAATCACTTATAAAGAGGTCTTTCCCTTGATAAAAGATAACAAAGTTTGGTTAGGTGCTACAGGAAATGGAAATGATATGGTTTTTGGCGTTCCTGACGGAGCTAAAGTAGATGAGAAAGACAAGGCTAAAGCTGCAAGATTGGGATATGTCGGTAATTATACCCGATTAGGTAATTCATGTTGGTTTACCAGCATAGAGCATGGTCGTCGTCATGAACCATTGCCACTAATGAGCATGGCAGACAACCTCCGCTTTTCCAAACATAAGGAACTGAAAGGCAAAGCTGCCTATGACCGCTACGATAATTATGATGCCATTGAAGTACCTTTTACGGATGCCATTCCTTCAGATTATGATGGAGTGATGGGAGTTCCTATATCCTTTTTGATTAAGTATTGTCCGGAGCAATTTGAAATCTTAGGG
>X285_Short_beaked_Echidna__coassemble_461_pt1 | contig 22423 bp, 20 predicted proteins | sample X285_Short_beaked_Echidna__metabat2_high_PE_005 | metagenome-assembled genome bin X285_Short_beaked_Echidna
CCTTGGCGCGGTGCGCTAAGGTAGGATGCGTTTCGGAATAAAAAATAAAACAGGTTTTATTTTGTTCTTCGCTCAACTTTCACTACCTTGGCGCGGTGCGCTAAGGTAGGATGCGTTTCGGAATAAAAAATAAAACAGGTTTTATTTTGTTCTTCGCTCAACTTTCACTACCTTTGTAGCCAAAATGCTAACATGTTGCGCTATTGGCAATATGTGGTTATGTATGACATTATATGTACAAATAAATAATAACATTAAAGATGAATGTAGTATCAAAAACCATCACACTCGGTGATGGACGCACCATTAAGCTTGAAACTGGCAAACTCGCCAAACAAGCCGATGGAGCCGTAATGCTCACAATGGGCAACACTATGCTTCTCGCCACTGTATGTAGTGCGCAAGATGCCGTTCCTGGCACCGATTTTATGCCTCTTTCCGTAGACTATAAAGAAAAATTTGCTTCTAATGGTCGTTTCCCTGGCGGTTTCACTCGCCGTGAGGGGCGTTCAAGCGACTATGAAATACTTGTTTCACGTCTTGTAGACCGCGCTCTCCGTCCACTTTTCCCAGACAACTATCACGCCGAAACTTTTGTATCGGTAACTCTCTTCTCTGCCGATGGCGTTGATATGCCCGATGCTCTAGCCGGTCTTGCTGCTTCGGCTGCTCTTGCAGTTTCCGATGTTCCTTTCAATGGTCCTATTTCGGAAGTGCGTGTAGCTCGAATCGATGGTCAATTTGTTATCGACCCTACCTTCGAACAACTCGAACGTGCCGATATGGACATTATGGTTGCTGCCACTCTCGACAATATTATGATGGTTGAGGGCGAGATGAAAGAGGTATCGGAACAAGATCTACTCGATGGTCTTAAAGTGGCTCACGAAGCTATTAAAATACACTGCCAAGCTCAGATAGACTTGATGGAAGCTGCTGGTAAAACAGTGAAACGCGAGTACTGCCACGAAGAGAACGATGAAACTCTACGTGCCGATGTTCACGAAAAGACATACGCTAAAGCATACGCCGTAGCATCGTCTTGCAACGACGACAAGCACTCTCGTGCTGCCAATTTTGCTACTGTTCTTGACGAGTATAAAGCTACATTCTCTGACGAAGAACTCGAAGAGAAAGGTGCTATGATAGAGCGTTACTACCACGATGTAGAACGTGAGGCTATGCGCCGCTCAATCCTCGATGAAGGCAAACGTCTCGATGGTCGTAAAACTACCGAAATACGTCCAATCTGGTCAGAAGTAGGCTATCTTCCTGGACCTCACGGATCGGCAATCTTTACTCGTGGCGAAACACAATCGCTCTCTACTGTTACTCTCGGCACTAAAAACGACGAGAAAATGGTAGACGAGGCACTTATACAAGGTAACGAACGCTTCCTTCTTCACTATAATTTCCCTCCATTCTCTACCGGCGAGGCTCGTGCATCACGTGGTGTAGGTCGTCGCGAAATTGGTCACGGAAACCTTGCTCTCCGAGCCCTTAAACCAATGATTCCGGAAGACTACCCATACGTTGTTCGTGTAGTATCCGATATCCTTGAGTCGAACGGCTCATCGTCGATGGCTACTGTTTGCGCAGGTTGCTTGGCACTGATGGATGCTGGTGTGCCTATTAAAAAACCAGTATCGGGTATAGCTATGGGCTTGATTTCCGAGAACAAAGGTACTAACTATGCAGTCCTTTCCGATATACTCGGTGATGAAGACCACCTCGGCGATATGGACTTCAAAGTAACTGGTACTCGCGATGGTATTACAGCTACTCAAATGGATATTAAGGTTGATGGCTTGTCGTACGAAATCCTCGAAAAAGCTCTTATGCAAGCTCACGAAGGTCGTATGTATATCCTCGACAAAATACAGGAGACTCTTCCTGCTCCACGTCCCGACCTCAAACCACACGCTCCACGCATTGTCTCTATGGACATTCCTAAAGAGCTTATCGGAGCAGTAATAGGCCCGGGCGGAAAAATTATCCAAGGCATTCAAGCCGAGTCTGGTGCTTCTGTCTCTATTGACGAAGTAGACGACCACGGGCATATAGAGATAGCAGGTATCAATAAAGCACAAATCGACTCTGCAATTGCACAAATAAAAGCTATTGTTGCAATCCCCGAAATTGGATCGGTATATCCATCTAAAGTAAAATCGGTGATGCCATACGGCTGCTTTGTTGAGTTTATGCCTGGCAAAGAGGGACTTCTTCACATCTCCGAAATAGATTGGCGTCGCTACGAAACTATCGAAGAGACCGGCATAAAAGAGGGCGATATGATAGATGTCAAACTCCTCGAAATTGACCCTAAAACTGGCAAATACAAACTCTCGGCTCGTGAGCTGAAAGAGAAGCCGGAAGGATATGTAGAACCAGAACGCCGTCCTCGTCCAGAACGTGGCGACCGTGAAGAACGCCGCCCACGCTATGAAAGAGGCGACCGCGAAGAGCGCCCACGCAGAGAGTATGACGAACGCCGCCCACGTCACGACCGTGGTGAACGCGAAGAACGCCGTACACGTCCGGAATATGACGAGCGTCGTACACGCCGCGACTATCACAACGATGATAACGCCGGCAACGAACGTCAAGGACGTAACAACGAACAAGAACCTCAAATAACCGAGTTTTAAACCGCTGAAGTTCTAAAGGGAGGTTCTATATATTCACTTTTTTGAAAATATAATTCTAATTAGAACTTCCCTAAACAACAAATAAAAAGGTTAGCACCATTTAGCGTTAAGCAATTAGTGCTATGGTGCTAACCTGTTTTTCTTTTGCGCCTATAGTTTAATGGATAGAATGAGGGATTCCGGTTCCCTTGGTTACGGTTCGATTCCGTATAGGCGTACATAAGAGAGGTTCTATAAATTAGAGAAAGAACCAACCTTAACACTCATTCAGGACTAATAGCAACGCACTTATTTGCTATTAGTCCTCTTTGATGTTGATAGCGTGTTGAAAGATTGAAATGGAAAAAGGTTACATATCCAATTTTTTTTCGTACTTTTGCACTTTACATTGTGTCTGTGGTGGTTAAAGTGTGTTCGCAAAAAAAAGAACGTCATATAATTGAAAACTTCCGCAAAATAACCAATTTCAAAATAAGATAATATACTATATATGGGAAAAATAATAGCTATTGCCAACCAGAAAGGCGGTGTGGGCAAAACTACTACCAGTATGAACCTTGCTGCATCGCTTGCCTCTAAAGGATGCCGAGTGTTGCTAATCGATGCCGACCCACAGGCTAACGCATCGTCTGGTCTTGGTATCGACATAAAAAACTTAAAAAATACAGTTTACGAATGTCTCATCGGCGAAATAAAAGTTGAGGACGCCACTTTCGATACCGAAATCGATAGCTTAAAACTCGTACCATCGCACATAAACCTTGTAGGTGCCGAAATTGAGATGCTCAATCTTCCCAATCGTGAAAAACGTATGCGCGATATGCTCATCACAGCTCGCACCCAATACGACTACATAATTATTGACTGCGCCCCATCGCTTGGCTTAATTCCTATCAACGCTCTCACTGCTGCCGACTCGGTTATAATACCGGTACAGAGCGAATATTTTGCTCTTGAGGGAGTAGACAAACTGCTGAATACTATAAAAATTATCAAGTCGGGACCTAACCCCGGACTAAAAATTGAGGGTTTCCTACTGACTATGTTCGATGCTCGTCTTCGCTACGCCAACCAAGTAGCAGAGGAGTTGAAAAAATATTTTGGCGACTTGGTATTCAAAACCATTATCAATCGTAACGTAAAACTATCCGAAGCCACCTCGTACGGGCAACCCGCTATGCTCTACGACCCCGAATCGAAAGGTGCACAAAACTATGTAGAACTTGCCGACGAACTCCTCGCTCGCGAATAAAAGTGGCAATAATTTCCTCTCAGAAGCAAAATAGTATGTTGCGGAAGTAACTCGTTTTTTAGAACAACATCACAGAACTCCTTACAAATATGAAGAAACAAGCACTCGGTCGTGGTCTCTCCTCTCTTATCGACATCGAACCACAAGCAGCCGTAGGTACTACTCTCTTTAGCGAGGTAGAGATACAATATATACACCCAAATCCAAATCAACCTCGTACTGACTTCGACGAAGAGGCTATCGAAGAGCTTGCCTCCTCCATTCGCATCAATGGCATTATATCGCCTATAACACTACGCAAAATATCTGAAGACAACTACCAGATTATTGCCGGCGAACGTCGTTACCGTGCTTCGCAAAAAGCAGGATTGGACAAGATACCTGCCTATATACGTAATGTCGACGACGACCAAGTGCTCGAATTGGCACTAATAGAAAACATACAACGTGAGGACTTAAACGCTATTGAGATAGCACTAACCTACAACAACCTCTCGCAGTCGCTCGGACTAACCCAAGACGCTCTTGCTGAGCGTGTTGGAAAAAAACGTGCAACAATTACCAACTATCTACGCCTACTAAAACTTCCTGCAGAAATACAGATAGGACTAAAAAATAGAACCATTGATATGGGGCATGCTCGTGCCATTGCCGGTATCGAAGACCCCGAACTTCAGCTCCGCGCATACGAACAAGCAGTTGCCGAGGGTGCATCGGTTCGCCGTACCGAAGAGATTGTACGCGAAACTCTCGCAGGAGCAAGCTCACAGGCAGACAACGAAGATGGAGCTACCAACGATGATAAAAAGGATAGCGGTAATAATAGCAATAGCACAAAGTCGCAAGCATTCAACCCTGAAGAGTACAAATCGCTCTCCGAAGCACTAAAAAACATTCTCTCTGCCAAAGTAAAACTAACATACAACGATGCAGGGCGAGGCAAAATAACTATACCATTCACGTCCGACGACGATTTACTCCGTCTAATGGCTATGTTCGACCAAATTAAGAAGTAACATTCAGAGGGCAATAAAAATATTAGCAGCGGTTACTATTGCTCTTATTTGCAATATTTTAACCATTGGAGCGGAAACTATCGATTCAGTTTCGGCTTCCGTTCTCACGTTGAGATTAGATAGCACCACTCTCGATACTATTACAAAAAATAGCGTCGACACCACGACGATGCAACTTCGCACCCTTCAACATAGCGACAGTCTCAAAAACGACACTCTATCTCTTCCACCATTTCGAGAAAGCAACCGGCTGCATTCCGTAGGGCGCAATCGAAAAGCGAAAAGTAGTGCCGACACTATTGCTGCCGACACAATAGAACTATCAAAAGCACAACGGCGCATTAACCGTCAGATAGCCTACGCATCATTCCTGCCCGACCCCCAGAAAAGTCTTTGGTATGCGTTGGCATTCCCCGGTCTTGGGCAGATATACAATCGTAAATATTGGAAACTACCTATAGTTTATGGTGGCGCACTTGGTGTGGCATACGCCATTTCGCTCAACGGCAGTAAGTATTCCGACTACAAGCGAGCATATATCGAAGCCACCGACAACAACCCCAATACCAACTACCACCTACAAGTTATACCAACAGGCTACCCCGAAAGCAGTGCCGAAACATACGTAAAAAACCGTATGAATACCTACCGCAACTACCGCGACATATCAATAGTAGTCGGTGTAGCGTTCTATGCAATAACTATCATCGATGCCTACGTCGATGCCCAATTGGCAGGGTTCGACATTTCGCCAGACCTTACAATGAAGGTCAAACCCTCACTCACCCCACAACCCGACACCCCACAACCTGCTGTTGGCTGCGGTGTGCAACTCACGTTCTAAGTACCCCCCCTCTAAAAGACTCACAACATAATTATTATTAGAACCTCACATAGGAACTTCTCTAACTTTAATCTCTAAATCACCACGTTATATAATATGCTATTTCTCCACAATATAAAAATAAATACCATTGCGGCTATTGCCCTCTCGTTTGCAGCTTCTACGTTTGCTACGAACCCACCAAATAGCAATGATGCTATTAACGCTCTTGGATCCGATACTATAGAAATTACCCCAACTATATCTATCAACGACTCGATGGACCTCTATCAGCACGACTTTATGTTCGACTCGCTGATAAACGACTTCTATATACAGCAAAATTTCCGACCCGATTGTAGCCTTTTAGACACCGGAGCATTCGTTTTTTACCCCGACTCGGTATACATCTCTCGCCTACAGTCGCTACCACACATCATGGAAATGACCTACAACTCTATAGTTAAATCGTATATAGAGATGTATGCTCGCCGCCAAAAACAAGTTGGAATGATGCTCGGCATTGGCAAAACTTACTATTTCCCTCTTTTTGAGCAGTCATTAGACCGCTACGGAGTACCCCTTGAACTCTGCTACTTGCCTGTAATAGAGAGCGCACTAAATGCACGTGCAACTTCTCATGTCGGAGCTGCTGGCTTATGGCAATTTATGGTAGGTACAGGTCGCATTTATGGTTTAGAGGTAAACAGCCTTGTTGACGAACGCCGCGACCCCATTAAAGCGTCCGATGCAGCTGCACGTTACCTTGCCGACCTCTACAAACTATATGGCGATTGGCACTTGGTTATTGCCGCATACAATTGCGGTCCAGGCAACGTGGCAAAAGCCATTCGTCACTCTGGGGGCAAACGCAACTACTGGCAAATATACCCCTATCTACCTCGCGAAACTCGCAGCTACGTTCCTATATTCATAGCTGCCAACTATATAATGAATTTTTATAAGGAGCATAACATCTGCCCAACAGAACCTGTCCGCCAACTTGTAACCGACACTTTGATGATAACCGACCGTGTTCACCTTCGTCAAATAGCCGATGTAGCAGGACTTCCTCTCGACCAACTACAGTTTCTAAACCCACAGTATCGCTACAACATTATTCCTGGCGACATTAAGCCCTACCCCCTTGTCCTTCCTCTCGACAATATAAACATCTACGCCGAATGCCGCGACACCATACTTCACTATATGCCCGAACTCTCCACTCGACAAGTGAAAGCCGACCCCGATGGATACAGTGCAACAGGCGATGTAAAGTATTATAAAGTAAAATCGGGCGACACCCTTGGCAGCATAGCCTCGCGACACAGCTGCACAGTAAAGCAACTACAAAAGTGGAACAACCTAAAAGGCACCACCATCCGCATTGGCCAACGCCTACGGATTTATAAATAATTTTTTGTGGAAAAACTATATTATTCCATATCGGAAGTAGCACGAAAACTCAATGTGCCACAGTCGACTCTTCGTTTTTGGGAGAAAGAGTTTCCTCAGTTGCGCCCCTCACTCTCCTCGGGAGGCACACGCCGTTATACTTACGACGATATAGACACGGCTCAACTAATACTCTATCTCACACGCCATTGCCACCTCTCACTCGAAGGTGCTCGACATCGAATGTCCACAACCTACGATATGGATCTACGCCGCATTAAAGCCATCGAAGGACTAAAAGCAGTACGCACCGAGCTCAAAGCCATTATGCGCGAACTCAACAGCCGCGAAGCACTTGCCGAAGAAACCATCATCGACCTAAAGCCCTGATATAGCTAAAACATAAACCTGGAAGGAATGACACAAAAAAACTTTGTAGCACCATAAGCCCAGAATTGGCGATACGGTAACCCCGATAGGGGGGACATTATCTACCCAGAGTCCAATAGGTACGAAATACAAACCTCCACGAGTAATACAACTTCAGTAAATATTAATTATCATACAATGAATAAATTCTTTACACTACTACTCTCCTCATTGTTACTTCTCTCATGTAGTAGCAGTAAGTCTGATAATAATGACAACAAAAAGGTTGCGCCCAAGCAACCTCGAAACGTTATTCTTCTTATTGGCGATGGTATGGGGATTAATCAAGTGTATGCCGCTATGTCGGCATCGCCAGAAAAGTTAGCTTTTGAGCAGTTTACAGCTACGGCTTTTGTAAAAACCTACTCGGCTAACCGCTACATAACCGATTCGGCAGCTGGCGGCACTGCCATTGCATGCGGCACTAAAACCGATAATGGTATGCTTGGTCTCTCGCCCGATTCTGTGGCGCTTACTTCGATTTTGGAGCTTTACAAAGCGCAAGGCTATGCCACAGGACTTGTTGTTACCTCGGCAATAACACACGCCACACCGGCAGCATTTTACGCCCATATAGCATCACGCGGTGAGAGTGAAGCAATTGCCACACAACTATACCAAGCCGATGTAGACTTCTTTTGCGGAGGGGGGCGCCAATTTTTCGAGGCTCGCACCGACTCGGTTTCTCTAACCGACTCACTCAACGAAAAAGGATACAACATCTACTATAGACTTGACTCACTTCGTGCGCCACTGCTCTTGCCTTGTGGCATACTTGCAGCCGACAACGACCTGCCAGCCGCTACCGAGCGTGGAACATATCTGCCTACGGCTACCGACTTAGCAATAAAATCGTTAAAAGCAAAAGCTGGAGAGAAAGGTTTCTTCCTTATGGTAGAAGGGTCGCAAATAGACTATCGCTGTCATGGCAACGATGCCGAAGGACTTATACCCGAACTCCTCGATTTTGAACAAGCCATAGCCGCAGCTTTAGCATTTGCACAAGCCGACGGCAACACCTTAGTAGTAGTAACAGCCGACCACGAAACAGGCGGAGTAACCATAGTTGATGGCACACTAACAAGCGATAGTGTAGAGGTGTCGTTTGGACAGACAGGACAAGCAGGCACATCGGTAGGTCATACAGGCACAATGGTACCCCTCTTTGCCTTTGGCCCCGGCTCTGCCCTCTTTCGCGGCATTATAGACAACACCCAAATATCCAAACTCATCCTCCAAGGCGATGATATTGAGTAAGGTAATAAAATTATAACTCCATTTTTAGTTCTTCGTACAAGTCTACAGGACACAAATGCCAATATATGTGGCTTTGTTCCATTATAGAGGGGCTAAAGAGTGAATGAAAGCGTGATTTTTAGTTTTACTTTTACTTTGGGTTTTCGTTTTGGTTTTCGAGGCGAACGAAGTAGGTGCCTATTGGTGAGAAGATGAAGTAGAGGAGGTAGCGCACGCGCGAATTTTTGAAGTTGTCGCCCACCATAGCGTAACTGTAAGCGTTGGCAAGAATAACCAATTGCCACACTTCGGCAAAGAGCCATATAAAAAAGAGCGACGACTTAACAATAGAGAACACCTGAGCCGATATGGGTAGTAGTTGATCGTTGAAAAGGTATGTAAAGAGGGCAACCAATAGCGAAATAACAACCACCGAACCACAGAGAACACGATAGCGAATTTTGGCAGAGGAGTAATGCTCGCAAGCTCGATCTCTTGTAGTTTCAAACACAACTATATACCACAAGTGGACAACCACCACATACGCCATAGGCACAAAAAGCGACATTATCAACACAGCACACCACAGCCACCACGGACATTTACTTAAACTTTGTATAGCAGACATCATATATATATTCTTACTTATTTTTCTACCACCCACTCTTCGATAGTACCTTTAGTAGTGTCGAACGAGATACCTATTTTTACGATTTTCAACCCCTCGTGAGCATAAAAGGCGGCATAATTGTTGCCGTTTATTTGATCGAGAGCAGCTTGGGCTGTTTTGTTTATCTTTAATTCTATGATGTAACGAGTGGATTCCGACTTTAGCGATAGGTCTATTCGTCCGCCTGCGGTGTCAACTTCTAAGCGTGGCGAGCCGTCCATTAAAAGAAACATAGAGTAGAGCAACTGTTGATAATGCCCCTCGGAACATTTGATGTTTTTGGTTTGCGGTAGTTTTAGGAAATACTCCTTCAAACGAGTAAGCGCACTATCCATATTGTCGCGACGGAAATCAACTACCGCATCAATTATAAGGTTTCGTGCCATATTTACATTCTCGACATAATTTGGCAATAGACTATGGAAAAGCCCAACACGCACCTCACTATTGGGGACATCTAAAATGTAACGATTATAGTCGGGTTCGTACTCCTTAATGGTGATATAGCCGCTCTGATAGAGAAGAGGAATGATGTACTGCATGGTTTCGGTAGGAGTGTCAAACTCGTCTTCAGTAGCTCGAAAATTGACAATTTCAGATGGCTGTACATTGTACTTATCCAACATATTTACTAAATAAGTTGGTGTGCTGGTATTGAACCAATAGGGCTTAATCTCTCTACTTTGAAATGCCATTAATAGACTGAAAGGATTGTATATATCGGGCGACTTCTTGGAAAAATGGTAGCCATCATAGTTTTCTTTCAGTTGGGCATACATTTCTTCCTTTGTTACATTGTTTTCTTGTGCAACAATTTTAACATCAATATCGAGCTGTTCGTGCAACTCTTCGTCAGTGATGCCACAAATGGCAGAATACTGGCTATTCATACTAATATTGTTGACATTGTTTAACGCACTAAATATGCTAAGTTGCGAAAACTCAGTTATACCGGTGATGAAAACAAACCGAAGATATGGGTTAGACAATTTAAGTGGCGAATAGAAGTTTTTCATCTCCGCGCGAAGTTGATTCAAATTATCCCGATCGTGCATTGTTTCAATAAGTGGCGAGTCGTATTCATCGAACAATACCACTACTTTTTTACCAGTCTTTTCGTACGCACAACGAATTAATTCGCCCAAACGCATATTAGGTTCAACAGCAGCGGGATTTGCTCCATATATTTTCTCATACAGAGAGAGTTTGTAATTGAGATTACTAATCAATCGTTCACGATTGACTTCTTTAATGTCGCTAAAATCGAAATGCAACACAGGATACTCGGTCCACTCCGTTTCGTAGTCTGCAATGGCAAGACCATCGAAAAGATCTTTCCGGCCCTCGAAATAACTCTTCAAAGTAGACACAAACAATGATTTGCCAAATCTTCGGGGACGACTTAAAAACACGTAACTCATCTCAGATTTGAGCATATTCACTATATATTGTGTCTTATCAACATACAAGAATTTTTTTTCTCGCAAATCTTTGAACGTCTGTTTTCCTACAGGATATATTCTTCTGATTTCTTCCAAAATGCTACATTTTTAGTGGTGCCACTTTCAATATGCGAAGTTAGTAATAATTGCGCATATAACAAAATAATATATAGTTGCAGCACCATTAGATTACACCGAAGTAAACAATATTATACATATAATGTGTGTATCGGAGATTTTTTGTAAATTTGCAAACGAAAACCGACTGTAAAGAATACATAAAAGTTACGTAAATATTTCGTAACTGCCGCAAAGTGAGCCTACACGAAAAAGCTCACCGAACCGCCATATTGATACTGAGAGAAACACACTGATAGGAATATTTTTTTTGAAACAAAAAACTACTAAAACACTGACACAATGAATTATGGATTAGTGGATATACTTAGCCTGATTGGCTCGGTAGGTCTTTTCCTTTACGGAATGAAGTTGATGAGTGAGGGTCTGCAAAAAGCGGCAGGCGATAGGCTGCGAAACATCTTGGCAATGATGACCAACAATCGTTTCCTTGGCGCAATCACTGGTCTATTGGTAACTGCATTGATACAGAGTTCGTCTGCCACCACGGTAATGATAGTGAGCTTTGTCAACTCGGGTCTGCTAAGTCTTGGTCAGTCGATAGCCGTAATTATGGGTGCTAATGTGGGTTCTACGGCTATGGCGTGGATAGTAGCTCTTTTTGGTTTCAAAGTCAATGTGTCGGCTTTCTCCATACCACTGATAGCTTTTGCAATACCTATGATGTATTCCAAACGCAATCAATGGAAAAACTGGGGTGAGTTTCTTCTTGGATTTGCTCTCCTCTTTATGGGCTTGGACTTCCTGAGCAACTCAGTTCCCGATTTGCAGTCGAACCCCGAAATATTTTCGGCACTACAGTCGTATGCCGATGGCGGATTTAGCTCGGTACTGCTCTTTGGTTTGGTAGGTATGTTGCTAACTACCGTGGTACAATCGTCGGGAGTAACCTTTGCTATAGTACTAATAATGTGTTCTAAAGGTTGGATAACTTTTGAATTGTCTGCCTCTATGATATTGGGTAGCAACATAGGTACTTGCATCACGCCACTTATGGCATCGGCATCGGGAAATATATGGGCTAAGCGTGCAGCAGTGAGCCACTTGCTGTTTAACGTATTGGGCTGCGTATGGGCATTAGTGCTATACTACCCTTTTGTTAACTTTATATCGTGGCTCACCACTCATTTCGTAGGCGACCCCACTGCCCTTTACGACTTTGTAAAAAGCACCGACCCCGCGATAATGAACACACTTACCAACAAAACCCTCGATATGTCGATTCCTGCCAACGAGGCTTTGGCATCGACCTTTGCCGACAAGCAGTATGCCGTATCGTTTGGTTTGTCGCTATACCATACTATATTTAATGTCATAAATATATCGGTAATGATTTGGTTCACCAACCTATACGTTAAATTGGTAACTAAAATAGTGCCAAATCACCACAAGAACATCGAAAACGACGAGGCTCGCCTCAAATTTCTATCCACAGGACTTCTCTCTACTGCCGAGCTTTCGCTTCTACAGGCTCAAAAAGAGATTCAGGTATATGGCGAACGCACACAAAAGATGTTTGGTTTGGTTCGCGACCTCTTCCACGAAAAGGACGAGAAAGAGTTTACACCAAAGTATTCTCGCATAGAAAAGTACGAAAATATATCAGATGCTGTTGAGTTGGAGATAGCCAACTACTTGACCAAAGTAGCCGATGGTCGTCTCTCGGACGAGTCGAAACACCAGTTGCAGATGAAACTACGTATGATATCGGAGATAGAGAGTATTGCCGACTCGTGCTACAACTTAGCCGGTACAATCCAACGGCTTCAAACTCAGCACGACAAGCTAAGTGGCGAACTCGAAGCCAATGCCGAACTAATGTTCAACCTCATTGACGGCTCGCTTAGCAATATGTGCGTAGCACTGCACAAAGAGCATATATCGGTATCGGACGTAAACAACACCCAAAATATAGAGAACGAAATAAACAACTACCGCAACCAACTTCGTCAACAAAACGAGGCATCGCTCAACAATGGCGACTACAGCTATCAGACCTCGGCGGTATATATGGACATTATAACCGAATGCGAACACTTAGCAGACTACGTGGTAAATGTAGTAGAGGCAATAGCCGAAACAAAACTACAAAACTACCCTACTGCTAAAAATAAATAAACACTACCATGACCACATCAGAACAATATGATGCTGTGGTAGCCGAATGCCGCACTATCTACGAAAAGAAATTGCACGACTATGGCACTGCATGGCGCATAATGCGCCCTACAAGCATCACCGACCAAATACTAATAAAAGCCAACCGCATACGCACTTTGGAAACTGGCGCAGAAAATCTCGTTGGCGAGGGAATTTACCCTGAACTCATAGGCATAATAAACTATGCCATAATGGGAGTTATACAGCATGAACGTGGTTATGCGTCGTACGACGATATGTCAGCCAACGATGCACTATCTCTGTACGACAAATATATAGCAGTTGCAAAGCAGCTGATGATGAACAAAAACCACGACTACGACGAGATATGGCGACAGATGCGTTGCGAGTCGTACACCGACCTTATATTAATGAAACTACACCGCACTAAACAGATCGAAAACCTTGGCGGCAAAACCCTTATTTCCGAAGGAATATCTGCCAACTACTACGATATGGTTAACTACGCTGTATTCTATATGATACAGTATAGCGAATGGTAAAAAAACCTGAATAGCTAAGAGGAAGGTTCTAATAATTAGGAATTGAACCAACCACAAACTTCAGTAACTTATTAATTTGGAAGCTTTTCAACCTAATTTTTAGAACCTCCCATGAAACTAAAAACTTTGAAAAACATAATTTTTCACCTATCGGCAATATTGATAGGTATAGTATTTGTCTACTCAGGATTTGTAAAGGCCATTGACCCCCTTGGCACTGTATATAAAATACAAGACTACTTAGAGGCAATGCACCTAACCGCACTCAACCCCCTTGCTACACTCGCTACTTTTGCACTATTCAGCATAGAATTTATTGCCGGTGTAATGATGTTGCTACATATCAACCTACGCATAGGCTTGATACTTACATCGCTTATGATGACCGCAATGACACCTCTAACGCTATGGATAGCCGTTGCCAACCCTGTGTCGGACTGCGGCTGTTTTGGCGATGCTCTTGTCATTTCAAATTGGGCTACTTTCTGGAAAAATGTGGTAATATGTACTCTACTCGTTTTGATGTGGCTATGGCGCAAAGAGTGCCGCTACGACTGGCTCTCGAAACTGCCATCGTGGATAGTAACCGCTACAGTGCTGATAGCTATACTTTGGTTTTCTATTAGCTCGCTACAGCACTTGCCTATAAAAGACTTCCGCCCATACCGCATAGGAACCGACATTTTAACAGCTATGCAACTACCCGAAGGAGCAAAAAAAGACATCTACGAAACCAAATTTGTATATAGCCGGGGTGGCATAGAGCAGACATTTACACTTGAAGAAGCGCCCTACAACGACTCCACTTGGACTTTTGTAGCACAAAACACCCGACTAATCCAAAAAGGCGACGAGCCTCCAATTCACGACTTCTCAATAACATCACCCGATGGCGATGACCTTACGTACGATGTACTCGAAAGTGGTGGTCGCTACTACATAGTGGCAATGTACGACCTTGAAAAAACCAACATCAAAGCACTTGCCAATGTTGAAAAGTTATACCAACAATCACTGAGTGAAGGTGCCGGATTTATAGCCCTCACAGCATCGGCATCGCTTATCGATGACTTCAAAAAGCAGCATAATATAGCATACGACTTCGCTCTAACCGACCCTATACAACTAAAAACAATGGTACGTGCTAACCCTGGAGTTGTAGTTCTCGATGGCTCGGTAGTAGTGGACAAGTACAATGCCAATATGCACAACAGCGAAAAATTTGTTTACACTGACAAATAATCATTTCGGATAACATTTTACCCTAAAAAAGAATTACATCTAACACCGAAACCTTAAACTAAAAAACATATTTACCTTATGAGAAAAAACATTGTAGCAGGCAACTGGAAAATGAACAAGACCCTGCAAGAAGGAATGGCACTCGTTGCCGAACTCAAAGAGAGAGTTGTTAACCCCAATTGCGACGTTATTATTGGTACACCATATATACACCTATATAGTGCAGCCCAAATGGTAAAAGGTACACCTATTAAGGTAGCAGCCGAAAACTGTGCCGACCACACATCGGGGGCTTACACTGGCGAAATATCAGCAGCAATGGTGGCATCGACAGGCGCAGAGTATTGCATTATTGGACACTCGGAGCGTCGCGCCTATTATGGTGAGACATTCGACATACTTCGTGAGAAAGTGCAGTTAGCACTTGGCGAAAATCTTCGTCCTATATTCTGCATTGGCGAGAAAAAAGAAGAGAGAGAAGCCGGACGCCAAAATGAAGTGGTAAAAGCGCAACTCGAAGGCTCGGTATTTAACCTCTCGGCAAACGATTTCTCAAAATTAGTTATCGCCTACGAACCAGTATGGGCTATTGGTACAGGACTTACAGCAACTCCAGAACAAGCACAAGAGATACACGCCTACATACGTAGCCTAATTGCCGATAAATATGGCAAAGAGATAGCCGACAACACCAGCATACTCTATGGCGGTAGCTGCAACGCTAAAAACGCCAAAGGCTTATTTGCCAACCCCGACATCGATGGAGGTCTAATCGGAGGTGCAGCCCTCAAAGCCGACGACTTCTGCGCTATTATTGGTGCATTCTGATGAAGTATATTCCATAAATAAAGGATATACTTATTCCCGCAATATAGTTAAGGGAGGTTCTATAAATTATTTAACCATTAAAAATGAAGAAAATTATACTTGGTTTGGTTTTAGCTATTGTGGCTCTTGTAGCTTGCTCGCCTGCCCAAAAATCTCAAAACGAAACTACTATGTCGTCACTTACTAAAGAGCAAGTGTCTGCTACCGCTAAGGTAGTATATCAAAAATACCCTACTGCCAACAAGGCTCTGTTGGATCGTGGCGTGCAGTGTGCCGCTCGTTTTTGGATGTCAGAAGATGGTTCGGCTCAGGAGTTTACCAATTTCTGTCTCGACAACTATTGTGCAACTGCATCGGAACGTCAGTCGCTTTTTGCAACTATTCAACGCAATTTCCAGTCGATGTATGGTCGCTACAATCAGATAAGTATCGACTTGAAAATGCCTCTTCACGTGGTTGGCAACCCTATAACTTCGCTTGACGAAACCTTTGGAGCTTTCGACCCTTTCGCTCACTTCTCCGACGATATGTTTGCCTCTAAGGTGGCTTTCATTACTCTGCTCAATTTTCCACAATATACTCTCGAAGAAAAAAACACTCTTGGCAAGTCGTGGTCGCGCACCGAGTGGGCATACGCTCGCCTTGCCGACTGGTTTGTTCAACGTGTGCCAGCATCGGTGGCTCAGGAGTACTCCGACAACCTTACCGCTGCCGACAACTACATATCAAATTACAACATTATGATGGGGCGCTTACGCAACGATGCCGGCGAACAACTCTTTGCTGGTGATATGGCTCTCATAACTCATTGGGGGCTTCGCGACGAACTTAAATCGAACTACGCCAATGCCGATGGTCGTGGCTTAGAAAAGCAGCGTATGATATATCAGGTTATGCAACGCATTATCGACCAAACTATACCCGAAGGGGTTATTTCTAATGCAGACTATACTTGGAACCCATACTCCAACACTGTAGCTGATAATGCCGGTACAATTGTAGAGATGAAATCAGAACCTGATACTCGCTACCAGACTATGCTTAACAACTACCATGCCGACCGTGCAATGAACCCCTATTGTCCTCTCTATCCTACTACTATTGACCGTGCATTCGACCAACAGATGGAGGTTTCTGCTAACGATATTGAGGAGATGTTTGTTCGCTTTATCTCGTCACGTGAAGTGAAAGAGGTTGCCGATGTCATTAAAAAACGTCTTAGTCGTGACCTCGAACCATTCGATATATGGTACGATGGCTTCAAAGGCCGCAGTGCTGTAAGCGAAGACGAGCTGTCTAATCTCACTCGCACCCTCTATCCGACTACAGCTGCCGTTAAAGCAGGTCTTCCACGCATAATGTTACAACTTGGCTTTACCCCACAAAAGGCAGCCGAAGTATGTGCAAAAATAGAAGTTGATGCCTCTCGTGGTGCAGGTCATGCATGGGGAGCTATGGCAACTTACGATGTGTCACGCCTTCGTACACGTGTAGCAGCCGATGGCATGGACTATAAAGGCTACAATATAGCAGTACATGAGTTTGGTCATAATGTTGAGCAGACTATAACTATGAACGATGTAGACAACTACGTTATGTCTGGTGTGCCAAGCACTGCATTTACCGAAGCACTTGCCTTCGTGTTCCAAAAACGAGATCTTTCTCTATTGGGCTATAAGAACTCTGACCCTAATGCATACGCTTATCAGATGCTCGACATTTTCTGGGGTTGCTACGAAATAATGGGAGTTTCGCTTGTCGACCTATACACTTGGCGTTGGCTCTACGAAAACCCCGATGCTACTGCTGCCGACCTTAAAACAACCGTTATGCGCAATGCTCGAATGGTTTGGAACAAATACTATGCACCAGTCCTTGGCTCGGAAGATTCGCCAATCCTTGGCATCTACTCGCACATGATAGACTATCCACTTTATTTGCCAAACTACCCATTTGGACATATTGTTGAGTCGCAACTCGAAACACATCTTGTAGGACGTAATATAGGCGAAGAGGTGTGCCGCATATATCCAGTTGGTCGCCTAACACCAAACCTCTGGATGCAACACGCTGTAGGCTCCGATGTATCAGTCGACCCTCTACTTCGTCAAATAGATATAGCATTACAAGCTGTTAGATAAGTAAGGTTGTTTAATATCAATCTATCCAAAACATTTTTTTGTTTAATCTATTGAACTATGAAACAAACTTGAATTACATTACTGCTGTCTGTTTTGTGTATTTTAGCACCAATGACAATATATGGGCAACAAGAAAAAAGCTTGAAACGCAAGGTGGCTATTGGACGCTTTTCCAACGAAACTCAGTATGCCAAGAGCATTTTTTACGACAAAGACAATGACCCTATGGGCAAACAAGCGGCAGATATATTGTCGGCAAAACTTGCATCAACGGGTAAGTTTTTGATGTTAGAACGCCAGGATTATGGCATCGTGCAAAAAGAAACAAATTGTTGAAGCTGGTGTTAGCCTTCGCTTAGTAGACGTATCAACAGAAATGATGGTTTATAGCGAGGAAGCATTAGGGGAAGCATCTGTTGAAGAAAAAGAGGTCTTAGGATTTGGTAAAAGTGCCGATTTCGATGCTACTAAGTCCGACAAAGCCATTTCAGCAGCAATAGGCAAATTGGTGGAAAATATCATCAACAAATGTATGGATATACAATGGAAAGCATATCTCTTATCTAACGAAGATGGTATGTATGTTATTTCAGGAGGGGCATCATAAGTCATTGCTGTGGGTGATAATTACTTTGTAATTGAAAAAGGAAAAAAAGTAAAAAATCCACAAACAGGTATGATGATTGAACTTCCAGGAAAGAGGATTGCGACAATAGAAGTACAACAAGTTTTAGGTAACACACCATACGATGAAATATCGTTTGTAGTGGTAACTGACGGAGCAATAACAAGCAATGATTTCTCGAAATATTATATTTCCGATCGGGAAAAATAATATCAAACTCGGAAAAACCCCTATAACTTATCAAATCCATAATCCATAAAAGTAGTTTGAAATGAGAAAATTTGTAATATTGATATGTTGCATAATGTTGGCATTTACTTCGTGCCAAACTTATAAAACATATTCTGCTGGAAAGGATAATACTGCTTACATCTCACTTTTTTTATAGCAACAAGCCAGTATTTGGAGTAGAAATAACTATTGATGGCAATTCTATTAAAGTGGGTAAAGTTGCAAAAAAAGTGGGACGTACACTCCGTGCGCCACAAATTGCAGTAGAGCCAGGGACTCACAAAGTGAAAGTATTAGTCGATGGTGCAGTCGTTTATGACCAAACAGTATACATCGGTTTACAAGAAACTAAAAATAAAGTGTTAGAATGAAAAAGTTTTACTTTTTGTTGTATGGCAATTATTTTTGCAAGTTGCTCAACTACCACCAGATTGTACGATTGGAAAAATTATGACGATATTGTTTTTAGGACTTACTTCAAAGATTTTGGAGTAAGTCCTAATAAATATTTTGCCATATCAGAAATAGTTTGTACCTTTGCACTGAAATCAGAAATATGATATTCGTAATAAGAGATCCGGCGATAAGCAGTCGGGTTTCTTTTTATTTATATCTTTTGCTAATTGTCGTTTTGAGCCATATAGCGAAGGCTTAAAACGGCACTATATTTTTATTAATTTATCCACCAACAAAAATAGAAAAAAGAAATTATGGCTGCGATTTACATGACCGAAGAGGGTTATAAAGCTCTATTAGAGCAAATCAAACAGATGGAGTCGGTAGACCGTCCACGTATCTCTGCACAAATAGCAGAAGCTCGCGACAAAGGCGACCTTAGTGAAAATGCCGAATACGATGCTGCAAAAGAGGCACAGGGTATGCTCGAAATGAAGATAGCACAACTAAAAGATACACTATCAAATGCACGTGTTATTGACGAATCTCGTTTATCGTCCGACACAATACAAATATTGTCGAAAGTAAAAGTGCGCGACCAAAAAAGTGGTCGTGAAATGGTATATACCCTTGTATCCGAAAACGAAGCCAATATCCGTCAAGGCAAATTAGCTGTTGGAACACCAATAGGCAAAGCACTTCTTGGCAAAAAAGTAGGCGACATTGCCGAAGCCCAAGTTCCTGCAGGCACTCTCCACTTAGAAGTCCTCGAAATAGGCTTTTAAGCACCATATAAGCCGTTTGAATACCCAATATAGGGAAAGAACAATAACAATACAGAAAATCATCTGAACATCGCTATAACAGCAATATTCAGATGATTTTCTGTATTGTTACAAATCAATAGGGACTCACACATTACAGTTCACACTAATTGATTAGTAAAGAATCGTAAGCATTGAAATAAGCCACACATTACTCATAGAGTATGTGTGGCTTATTTCAGATGTGGGTTAAATAATAATACTCAAACTATTAAATAAAATAGTTCAATAAATAATTATTCAAATAATTAACGTTCAGCGAAGAGGACGGAATTGATGTTCAGCTTTCTTTAACTTCATCGATGCTGAAGCTGCTTTCTTCTTAGCTTCGTTCATACGAGATGAATATTTAGTTTGTATAGATGGAGCTTTCTTACCAACAGCAGACTCTCCAGGAATAGTGAATGCTTCGGAAATAGCATAAGTATCACATGCAGCAGAAATTTCCTTAATATCAACAGCATATGCATATACAACAGATTCTACACCTGGCTCAACGGCTATATCAAACATATCGTAAGTAGCCGAAGATACATCACAAAGTAATTGACAAGCCTGCTGTTCTGTATAACCAAACATTGTAAAAAATTCACAAGTTTCTTTCAACTCTTGCTCCCAAATGCGCAATGGATTAAGACCCATACCTATCATATCATCATATTGATCTTTAGGCATTGAACCCCAGAAATAATACACTGCTTCAGAGGTATTAAATGTAACGCTACTATAATCATCAGCAATATCAATAGACATCTCTACTTCACAAGGATTACCTGTTATATCAGATGTAGTAAATTGGTACTTGAAAAGATTGGTATTAGGAATACCATTAACTTCATCATAGCCAAAAGCCATAAGAATATAGTCAGTATTTGGTGAAAACCACGAAATATCAAACGTCTTCTCGCCAGTAACTTTATATTCGTCAACAAGCTCTGGTCTTTCTGGATTATTCACGGTATTAATGACAGCACTTGACAATGAGAAATCATCTCCAAATTGATCTGCCTGAGCTTGGTCAGTCAAGAACCACATATAGACTGCATTATTATCAGATGGAGTGATAGTAAACGAACCACTTAATGCTGTAATATCTTCTGCTTTAAACTCAAAAGTAAGATTTGTTGTCTCAATTTCAGGAGAAGTAAACACCTCTTGTTTAGCATCACTATTAACAACAAAATTATCATTAATACCAACAGCAAAAGCAATATACTTAGTTCCGGGAGACAATTTGAAAGTATAGGAATCTTCTCCACTTGAAGCAATCTGTGCAGCTACATCTGCAGGAGAAATGCCATTTGAAACATAGTAATTAATCATAGCTGTTACTAATCCTTCTGGCGAACCAAAGTCTGCTAATTCATCCTCAGACATTATATCGAAGTAGTAGAGACCATCATTTGAAGGAGTAACTGTGACAGTCGCAGAGTTACAAGTCAAGTCTGATATTGAAATCTTAAAATCAATGTCCTGACGTTGCAAATCTTTAGTAGTAAAATCCTTAGAGTAGGTAGGAGTAGTAATTTCACCATCTTCACTAACACCAAAGACAAAAACCAGATACTTAGTTGATGCTTCCAAGCCAGTAAGTTCAAAACTATGAGAACCTTGTTCTGCCGCCTGAGCAATATACTCATCAATAGTAATTTGATACATCCCACACAACTGGTTTATCTGCTCCATAAAAGCCTCAGCGAGAGCATCCATACCTCCTAACTCCTCTATGTTATCATAAGGTAGATAAGCACCAAGGTACAACTGCTCAGCATCCTGAGAAGTAACAGCTACTTGACAAGATGCATCTGTTATATCAGTCACATCAATAACGACAGGATCGGTAGTAACAGGAGGCTCTGGTGGATCAATTGGCTCCGGTTTACAAGAAAATAACGAAAGAGCTGTAGTTAAAACAGCAGCTACAGCAAAGAAAAAATAACGAAACTTTTTCATAGTTGATAGTTTTAGATAGATTAGACAATAGCGGAAATATCTATAACACATTATAGTTACATCCATTAGATAGATTATGGGTACAAAGATAGAAATTAAAATTCAATAAACAAACAAAATTATGAAATTTTATATCTAATAGAAAAAAGAAACATTCAAAGTTATAAGTAGGTAAAATAGAGAGCTTTAAAAAACTCTGAATGGAAAAAGCAGATGTGAGCAAAGAAAAAAGGGAGAAAATATAAGGAAAACTGAAAATTAAACAGAATATTTCAAGAAAATACTCTAACAAAAGTCATTGTCAGAAAGAAAATCTTTGAGAATAGTAACCATATAAGAAAATGGTATCAAACTCCTCGAAGAGGGGTTCTCGTATCGACTCTTCGAGGCGTAATAGTTACAGATCGTTGAGGATTTATGTTAAGCTATACTCCGTTTACATCGTTATATATATGCAAAGGTTTATAAAGC